>Ga0194131_10000199_pt1 | contig 96707 bp, 99 predicted proteins | sample TA2KigO120mmetaG_FD_148631 | JGI IMG/M metagenome (GOLD analysis project Ga0194131, IMG submission 148631) | Freshwater microbial communities from Lake Tanganyika, Tanzania - TA2015053 Kigoma Offshore 120m | ecosystem: Environmental > Aquatic > Freshwater > Lake | place: Tanzania: Lake... | reverse complement strand
AATGAAGGAAAGGGCATTGAGATAATCGCATTCGCAGAACACGACTGGTACGACGATCATCCTATGCTACTCAAACCATTCGCTATGAATGTATCGGAAATGCTTGCATACCTGCGGGACTCCGATCTGCAATGGTTCGTTCCTCATCCGTTTCTCACCGGCAATCCGCTCAAGAAACTATTCCCCAGCGAAGAGAAAATGCTGGAATTTTTGAGACAGGTACCAGCCTTTGAAATGCAAAATGGATGCTATCTTCTACTGGAAAAATTTTTCGAGTACATGCCTTGGACATGGCTGCACAATGTTGAAAAGAAGCTGTGCGAAAGCGTACGACTTTCACAGTCACTTGTGAAAAATGGAGAGCATGCATTTTATGCAATCGGATCAGATGCTCATCATCCGCGAGATCTTGGTTTCTACATTGATATTCCAACATCCAAACCACAGCCAAATCGCACAGAGGCATTTCAGGCACTTATTACGAATAAGACGATTGATTCGGTTCATGTTCCTTCACAGTGTTTTTCATTGAGACACCTGCTCTACACAGGGTGGACGACATTCAGTGAATTTTGCATGAAGCGGGAGTGGCATCGGTATGCATACCAGCACAAAGTGTTCGAGATTGAACCGACGGCTCAACGCGATCTCACCACCATACACTCTTTAGCTTTAAATGGTATGCCAGAATATTCACAAGCAGATGTAAGAGGGGTGTAATAATCAGTGCGGTCAGCAATATTTCCCAAGGTATTGGCATCACGATATACGCAAAGAGGCTACCCCCTAAGATGAAATCCAATTGATCGAATGGCACAAACGGTTTTCCCGATGGAATGTTTTTCCATCGCTTGAACCCTGATTTCACGGCATCTCCTGCTAATGCGCCAAATCCCATCAGTCCTCCGGCAATGATGGATAGCGATAAAGACTGTGTTCCATACCACCCCCATTGCAATGACCATAACAACCAGCTGCCCAATACTCCTCCTATCACTCCAGAATATATGCCTCTGTATGTCTTATTTCTCCCCAACTTTGTAGGCGCGATGGCATACCCAAGCGGCAATTTAAGTGCACCGGCAATAGGGGGCATCATGTTGCCAAAGTACGCAGGAACATACGTCAGAATCGCATCAGCCAGTACTATCATGAGGGGAGACTCCATCGAAAAAGAACAAGATAAATAACAACCATTGCTGCGTAGTAGAGCGCAAAAACCATCAAAAACCATTCAAGCCATACTGTCTGTATCAATCCAAAACCAATCAGTACTGTCAGCAAAAACAGCGGATATTTTGTACGAATGACAGGGAAAGTAGGTGGGTTGCCTCGTGCATTCATCAGCACAAAATGTACAACCAAGATGAGGTAGCAAATGCTATAGAGCAGCAACCAGAAGCTCCCCCCCAATCCAAACCACTGCAATGTCAGTACTGTGGCTACCAATGACGCATGATCAACGACAACGTCCAAGTATGCTCCCCGCTGAGAAGCAATCCCCTTGTGACGAGCCAATGCTCCATCTATTCCATCTAAGAATAAGTGAAGCACATATGCCAATATGAGGAATACCGGTGAATACAAAAAACCGAGAGGCAGTAAAAACATCACCAGTATCCCCAGCAACGAAAGTGCGTCTGGGCTGACATTGGCTCTATCCAAAATTTTGAGTAATGGCAGAAATACTTTCTGCCTCCAGGTACCAAAGGAATGCTGAAATGCAGCTTCATTGGCAGAAAATGCATGCAGCTGGTGCAAATGGTCTTTTTCTTGCATGTCTCAATGATACGCAATAATCAGCAACCAATCCATGTGTGTTCTTGTTGTTTTGAGTGTTTTCCCCCCAACCAATAAACGGAACGGTCATACAACACGGCGTATGCGGTTCGTCGGTGGCGCAAGGATTCAACCCTCCTTCGCTAACAGCCGTCGCACTCCGTGCTATAGCCGTCAAGAAGCTACGGAGGGCAAGTGGATGCACCACCTCCTCTCCCATATCCAGCACCAGTAGGCCCCACTTCGTTTCACTCCGCGGGGCACATTTTACTGGTGCTGGATATCGCATACGCCGAAACGTTAAAGAAAAGAATTTGCCGCCAAACTGGGCGAAGCCTAGAGTTCTCCGCTAAAAGCGGAACGAAAAACCTGAAATCGTCCAATCCGAAAGGGTCACTTCTGCGGGCGGGCGGAAGGAGGGCCTGGGAGGAATGCCGCCCGCCCTACAAATTTTGGGCGAAATCGGTTCGTATTTTTTCCAGCGCACACCGCCAGAAGATTTTAGTGGACAATAGGGCGGATCGGCGTTTTGCAGCATAATTCCTTGCAAAAAGTCTATTTCGTCAATTGCTTTTGATAAGACAAATTCACCATTTGACGGCAATTATTCGCTTGCAGGGGCGATTTGCGCTGGTACTATCTGCCCGTCTACTTCCTTCCCCTTTATCCCCATGTCCTACGTCGTCGCTTCGAAGATCAAAGAGCTCATCAAGAAGCACAACATGATGGCCGCCGGTGACCTCGCGGAGTCCGCAAGCGCGTTCCTCGAGGACGCTCTCGAGGCCGCAGTCAAGCGCGCCGGTGACAACGGTCGCAAGACGGTTCGCCCGTGTGATCTGTAAGCATCTGCAATGGTTCTTTAAAACGGGGTTGCTGTAAGGGGCCCCGTTTTTTTCGGTCGCAAGTACACATGTGAAGCACACCTTGAGTGCTTTGTGGGCTACGTCTTTGCAAGGCGCTTAAGCTCGGCATCGATAAACTCCTGCAGATCTCCGTCGAGCACTGCCTGTGTATTGCTTGTTTCCACCTCCGTCCGTAGGTCTTTCACCATCTGATAGGGGTGCAGCACGTAGCTTCTGATCTGCTGCCCGAAGTCCGCGCTCTGCGTAGCGCCCTTGAGCTCATTCTTGGTTGCCGCATCTTCGGCGTGCTTCTTTTCGAGGAGTTTGGCCCGCAGCATCGCCATCGCGCGGTTGCGGTTTTGCAGTTGCGAACGTTCGCTCTGGCATGCAACCACGAGCCCCGTCGGTAGGTGCGTGATGCGCACGGCAGTCTCCACCTTGTTCACGTTCTGCCCGCCCGCACCGCCGCTTCGGAATGTGTCGATCTTGAGTTCGCTCGCGCTGATCGCCACTTCAGCCTCCGCGATTTCGGGGAGCACCTCGACGAGTGCGAAGCTTGTCTGGCGAAGGTTTTTCGCGTTGAACGGCGAGAGACGCACGAGGCGATGCGCTCCGCGCTCACATTTGAGATACCCGTAGGCCATGGGTCCTTCCACGTAGACCGAGGCGGACTTGATACCAGCTTCCTGACCGTCGGTCCTGTCGACGAGCTCCGTCTTCCATCCGTTTCTCTCGCAGTAGCGCAGGTACATCCTCAGGAGCATCGCCGCCCAGTCCTGGGCCTCCGTACCGCCGGCGCCTCCGGAGATCGTGAGGTAGCAGTGACCCGCATCGAATTCCCCGGAAAGGTAGAGCTGCGACTCGAGCTGCTTCCATTGCCCTTCCAATTTTGCGGCCTCTCTCTCGAGATCCATGAGGTCTATGGGGGAGGCGTGTTCTGTCAGCTCCAGGAGATCATGTAGCTCCGTCTCCAGATGCGTAATGGGGTCCCACAGTTTGCGCAGCGTCTTGAGCTCGCCAAAGAGGCGGTTGGCCTCACGCTGGTCGTTCCACACCGTAGAGTCCTCCGTGCGAGCGGTGAGCTCTGCGATGCGCTTGGGAATTCCTTTGCCCTCAAAGAGAGTCCTTTCCCGTGTGCAGGGCTGACTGGAGTTCCCGGAGTTTTCTGAGGAGCTCTTCCACGGGGAAGGGGGAAGGAATATCGACAATATACAGGTTTTCTTGAGATGAGAGAACTGGGCAAGCCCTTGTGTTGATTGGGCTTTGGGTTCCGCCCAACAAACCCCATACGCGCTGCCATGTAGGCATCGCAAAGACGTCGGTTTTTTGGTATAATGATGGGAAACCCGCATGGCTCTCTCGCGCGCAGACGCCGGCACGATCATCCACGGAATTCTGTATCGCTACGGGAAACCGCTGGCACTCTTCTCTGCAGTCTTCTCCGGAGCGCTCATTATCTCGCGCATCCTCGTACTGCCCATGCTCACGGCCGTCGAAGTGCAGGGGGAAATGCGTGACATCCCATCGTTGCAATCTCAGGCCGAGGTCCTGCGGGGCGAAGTCACCGCGCTTGAAGGCCGTCGCAATGAGGATGTCCTTCCCCTGAGCGGCACCCCCTATCGTTCCCTTGTCGATGCCAAGATCGGAGAGATCCATCCCATGGATTTTCTCCGTTCCGTGCGGGCCACCGCTCATGCGGCAACTCCCGATCATGGCGGCGCCATCGTCATCACGTCCATGACGTACGGCGATGGGGAAGCAGCGATCAGCGGAGATGTATCGGGTGTGGGCTTAAGTAGCATGACCGTTCTCGCACAGTTTCTGGAAGCACTGCGCACCGATGAGCGCGTCGTGCGCGTGACGCCGCCGGCATTCACGCGGCTGCAAGATCCCCGTATCGGTCCGCACTCACCCTTTACCATCACCCTGCATTTCCGATGAACGACATGCGCAATCGCAGGCCCTTCATCACGGTAGCGCTCTGGGCAGTGTCTGGATGTCTGCTGTTTCTCGCGGGAACGCTCCTGCGCGAGCACGCGGTTGCCGTGCGCAGCGTGCGTGCGGATGCCTTGCCGCTCGTCACGGAGATCCCTCAGCTTGAGCGACGTGCGCGCGTGCTTGCCGAGCAGCGAGAACTTGCGGAACTTTCCGATGCCCTGCGCATAGGTTCTCCCGAGGAGCGCATGCGCGTCTACGCCCTGCCTACGGAGCCCGATCTCGACAAGACGGTGTCCGCACTGGATGTGCTCTTCCGGTCCTTACGGGCCTCAGCAAGGCTGTCCTCCTTTTCCCCGGTGACCTTTGGCAATGTCGAGGATGCAGGAGGCGGACTGCGTCGCACTCCGGTGCGCACGACGCTTGGCATCCATGAAGAGGGGCTCGATGCGCTCATTGCTTTCATCCAGCTCTGCGGATCACTGTCTATCGCCGATGCGCTCACAGACAGCGAGCGGTTGCAGTTGCTTCGGCTCACGGAGATGGAGAGTCCTACGGCGATCGTCGCCCTTGAGCAGTACCTCAATGCCGATCTCCTGTCGTACATAGAAGAGCCGCGATCTGCGGATGCACAGTTGCTGCGCTCGTTCTCTTCTCAGAGCTTCGAGCGGTCTCTCCGCGACATCCTGCGCACGTCCGCACTGCCGACGATGCGCCGGGCCGTGTCGCCGGCCATGGCCCAGACGCTGCGCTCGTCGAAGATCTGGCCGATGCAGATGATGCAGATCGACGCACTGACGCTCGATGCCGGCGGTGCGCCCGGATGGTACAAGGCGAGCGTTGAGCTGGGCCTATACACACGACAATAAGTTCGGGGGGTGATTGACGTTCTCGTCGCGCCCCTTCACGATGCCCGTGTCCATGCAGAAACGCAGACAGTACATCGGATCGCATCATTCCTCGCGCGATGCTCGCAGGCCGCGCACCAATGAGCAGATTGCTACTGCAGAGGTGCTCCTCGTGACCGACGAAGGTTCGCGCAAGGTTTCTCTGGCTGAGGCCATCGCGCAGGCTCGTGAAGCAGAGCTCGATCTCATCGAGATTGCCGGTAAGGTCAACCCGCCCGTCGTGAAGATCGGGGACATCGGCCAATATCTCTACCAACAGCAGAAGAAGGAGCGTAAGCAGAAGAGTGGCAGCAAGCAGACGGAAGTCAAAATGCTACGGTTTGGTTTTCGCACGGATCAGCATGATCTCGACCGTCTCGTGGATCGCGCGAAGGAATTCCTTACAGAGCGCCATCTGGTGAAGTTCGTCGTTCGCCTGAGAGGGCGCGAGCTTGGCAACAAATCCTTCGCCGTAGACAAACTGAAGGGCGTTGTCGCCGCCCTGCAGGAGGATGCAGAAGTGGAGCAGGAGATGCGTATGCAGGGTAACAACTTTGTGGTTGTTCTTCGGGCCAGGAAGTAGAGGTTGAGAAGGTTGCGGAGTTTGCGAGGGTTGCGAAGTTTCGCTGTTGAACGATGCATTGAAAGGGGACTTTGCAGCCCCTGCAATCCCGCAAATCCTGCAAACTTTTATCCCTTTATCCTTTGCATTCACCCAGTTCTTCATTAGGATGCGCCGGTACCTATGCCCAAGATTCGATCCCATAGCGGCAGCAAGAAGCGCGTTCGGCGCACCGGAAGCGGAAAATTTGCCCTCAAGAGGCATAGTCGCAACCATTTGCTTATGCAGAAGAACAAGCGTCAGAAGCGTATGAAGCGCACGCTCGTCGTCTCCTCGACCGAGGCAACTCGGCTGAGGGGCCTCCTTCCGTACCTCTAATCTCTGTGCGTCGTGGTGTGACGCGGTTCCCCATGACTTCACTCCCAGCCATTTCTTTTCCATCATGAGAGTCAAGCGAGGCATCGTCCGTCACCGGCGTCACAAGAAAATCCGCAAGCTTGCGAAAGGGTACCGCGGCATGCGCAGCAAGACCTTCGTGAAGGCCAATGAGGCAGTGCTCAAGGCCGGACGCTATGCGTATCGCGATCGTAAGGCCAAGAAGAGGACGTTCCGTCAGCTCTGGATCGTCCGTCTCAATGCCGCGCTTGCAGAGTACGGTATGGGGTATGCGCCGTTCATCAAAGGGCTGCAAACCAAGAAGATCGCCCTCGATCGCAAGGCTCTCTCGGAGCTTGCGATTCACGAGCCGCAGGCCTTTGCCGCTGTCGTGAAAGCTGTCCGGGGTGCATAGGTTTTTCCATCATGATGGCCCGTTGGGTTTTTCAGCGTGAGATCGGCGCGCTATCTCCTCTTGAGGTCATCGAACATCACCATCATTGCGAAGGTCGAGAGAGCCGTCATGGGGGCGAAGAGGGATGCGATGATCACATCCGTCATCAGCGGCAGCCCAATGCTCACAGACGATTTCGTCATGGCTTCAAAGAAGATGGAGAGAATATGTATGGGCAAGAAGAGCACGGCAAAGATCGCTACCGTGCGCCAGAGCACGGCCCACGTGGCACCGGATACGATCTCCTTGCTCCTCCGTAGCGAGGCGCGGTAGGAGATGCCTTCGGTGATGACGATGATGGAGTACATCGATGTACGTACGGCATAGATGATGCCGGGGATGACGAGGAGCAGGCTCCACAGGAGGGTCATACAGGCACGCAGGATTCCCGTGAGGATGAGAGGGATGATGTACGTGCGCGCTTCGCCCATCACACTTCGCACGGAAGAGCGCTTTCTCCCTGCGCGCGAGCGCACCAACTTGCGCCCGATGACGATAACGCATGCACCTCCCCAGAGCATCACCACGGAGCATGCAAGCATGATCAAGAAGGTAATGAGTATGAAAGAGGACTGCTGTGTGGTGGTGAGGAAAAGCACGTCTCCTGCACGTTCTTCCATCAATCTGGGAACCGTCTGGACCACAACTCCGGGGAGTAGCAGCAACCACAGCGTGACGCCAACAAGCGTTTGCTGTGTGCGTGCATAGGAAAGGGAGGTGCTGATGAGGGAGAGGGGCCCTCTCATTTTCTCTTCACACGGATGAAGCCCGACATGTCGAGCGTCGAGAGATGTTTCTCCTCCTTGCCGAGGATGTCGAGCATGAGGTTGATGCCGAGCGCGTCACTTGCCATGTGGCTGCATTGCACCATGTTCACATGGTGCTTCTTGGCTTCCTCGAGCGTTTTATCCGTGACGTGCATCGAGAGGATCGTACCGACACCGGCATGCGATTGTGCGATGAGCTGTTCCTCGGGGCCATTGGTGCCTCCGGTGAATTCCGTAGCCGTGATCTTGCCGGGGCGAGAACCCTTAGATCCGTTCACGATGATCGGCGGATTGCCCTTGAGCGCGTAGTGCTTGTATTCGGGAATCTCCAGAAGGGCATTGAGGATCTCTCCGAGATCGTCGTATTGCTTGGAGCAGATGTGCTTCTCAATGTAGCGCCAGACGAGGTTGTCCGTGATGGTGTGGCAGCAGAAAGCGGGGATACTCAGGAGCTCCGCAGCGCGCTCGGTGCGGAAGAGGTTATCGGCGTGGATCGAGCGCCAGACGCGATCCTGGCGCGGGCGCAGGTGTGCTTCGGAGTGGTTCACCGGCACGCCGAGCGAAGCAAGAACGTCCACCTGCAGATCCATGACTTTGTCGAGGTCTGCCAATGCGCGACCCTCGGGGTGATGGATCAAAACGGCATCTACCTTCTCGCCCTTCTCCCGCATACGGTCAATCAGCAGCATTTCCGGTGTTTCGATGTCTATCCCGACCGCCAAGCGTTTTACGTCCACGCTGTCCGTTCCATTGATGATGCGGCAATCCTGGTAGGGGTTCCACGTGCGTTCGTGATCTGCGAGCTCCTTCTCGACGCCTTCGAGCTTTTCTTGGCGCTTTTGCTCTTTCTTGAGCATTTTCTCGATCTGCTTTTTGCCGCGGACGTCGGCATCGATCCCGATTTCTACACAACGCTTGAAGAATTTGGAGAATTTCATAGTGAAGGAAGGGTACAGGGCTTCTGACCATTGAAGCAACTCGCCAGGATTCGTCGGCCACATTTTTCCCGGCTATGTGATAAGAAACAGGGTTCACGGAAGCGCAACGCACTCGGAAACGCCTGCGCATCAGCCGAGCTAAGGCTGCACAACAACTTTGGCGTCCAGCACAGAGATGCCTTCGTCAGACACGAGCACCGGATTGCAATCGAGCTCGGTGATCTGCGGGCATTCATGAAGCATCTGCGACACTGCGACAATGGCTCGCGCAAGCGCGTCGATGTCGCTTCGGGCTTTTCCCCTCATTCCCAGAAGCAGCTTCCAGCTTTTGAGCTCCGTCAGCATACGGTATGCCTCATGCTCATCCATCGGAGCGATACGAAAAGTCGTATCCCGGAAGAGCTCCGTATAGATGCCACCCAGTCCCACCATGACCATTGGTCCGAACGCAGGATCCTGCAAGCCTCCCACGATGAATTCGTTGCCGGGGGGAAGGTGCTGCTGAATGAGAATGGCACATGGCTCCGCCTTCGCTGAAGTTTCGGAAGGCGGTGAATGGAGCACGGAAGTTCGGGATGCCGCAACATTGGTTCTGATGACCTCAAAGGCCGTGCGGACGTCGTCAGCGTTCTGCAGGTTACCCTTCACGCCCCCGACATCCGTCTTATGGAGGATCTGTGGTGCGCTAATTTTGGCGATGACGGGATACCCGATACTGTCGGCGAACTGTACGGCTTCCTCTGCGGTGTCGGCCACACGTCCGGCGGGAACGGAGAGCTGATACAGTCTGAGAAGCCTCCCTGCATCGTCTTCGGAGAGCAATCCGGATTTTCCATCGAGGATAGCGTGCGCCTGTTTCTGTCTTCGAGAAGCGATGCGTTCTTTGGATCGCGTCGCAGACGCTTTGGCGGGAAGGAGAGCCGCCATCGCCCGCACCGCGTCTTCGGGGTTTTCCAATGAGGGAATTCCTCCAGCTCTCAGGATGGTTTTCCCGTCTTCAACGCTTGCGCCGCCCATGAACGAGACCGTGACGGGCATGAGGGGAAAACGCTTGTGAAAATCCGTGATCGCCAGAGCGACTTCACGCACGGGAGTCATGACTTGTGGGGTGAGGAGCACCACCACGCCGTCGATGCCCGGATCGTCGCCTACGGCGTCGAGTGCCGCAACGTAGCGATCACTTAAGGCATCACCGATGACGTCGATGGGATTCCCTATGCTTGCCGAAGAGGGGAGAGAACTCTTTAGTCTGTCGCCGATCGACGACTGCAGAGGTGGCAAGTGCAGCCCTGCCGCTTCCGCTGCATCGCTTGCGAGGATGCCCGGGCCGCCGGCATTGGTAATGATGGCGACGTTTCGAGTTCTCAGTGCCGGTTGCGTCGAAAGTATCTGCAGGAGCATGAGAAATTCCTCGGCAGTCGCCGCGCGATGAATGCCCGCTTGTGCACACGCTGCATCGATGGCGGCGCTGGATCCCGCAAGCGCTCCTGTGTGGGACGCAGCGGCTTTCTTTCCTGCCTCGGATACTCCGGATTTTAGCAGGACGACCGGCTTCGTCTTTCCAATGCGTCGCGCGGCTTCCATGAACTTCCGCCCATCGTTGATCTGTTCCAGATAGAGTCCGATGACCGTGGTGTTGGGATCCGCTTCGCACATGGCCAAGTAGTCGCACTCGTCGAGAAACGTCTTGTTGCCGATACTCCAGATACTCGCGTAGCCGATGTCGAGACTGATCGACTGATCGATGAGTGCCACGGCCATTGCACCCGATTGGCTAATGAGGGCAATCGACCCCGGCTTGGGAAGATCTTTGGCAAACGAGGCATTGAGACCGAGGCGGGGAATGAGAATGCCGAGGCAGTTGGGCCCGATGACACGCATCGTGGAGTCGTGAGCTTTCAGTTTTGAACACAGTTGCTCCTCCAATCGTTTTCCTTCCTCTGTGTGCGTTTCACTAAATCCCGCGCTGATGATGATGACGGTTTGTACGTCTTTGGCGATGCATTCCTCCAGAATGCCGGGAACCGTGGGAGCCGGCGTGACGATCACCGCCATATCTACTGCCTTGGGGATCTCAGCGATAGTCGCGTAGGATTTCTTGCCGAGGATCTCTTCCCCCTTCGTATTCACCGCGTACACATCACCCGGAAATCCCTGCGTCAGGAGATTTTTGAAAATCATGTGCCCTACTTTGTGGGGGCTGGAGCTTGCGCCGACGATGGCGATGGAGTGGATGTTTTGCATTGTAAGAAGAGTAATTACTATAACATATAATGATGCAAACAACAATTTCTTAGCGTTATTGCTAAATATTAAATATTATCATAAAATATATGAATGGTTCTCAATTCCTCAGACAACAACCCAAGCACTCCCGAACCCCAAGCTTTCGCGATCGTGCCAGGGGAAGACCACCTAAGTACGATTCTCGGCCGCACGCAGAATGCCGTTGCAGGCGCAATGTCCATAAAAGTGGGTGATGGGTCACCGGAAATGCTACCAGTAGCAGAGCTCGCACGACTCATTAACACACTCCCCTATAACGAATACAGAGTTCTTGAAGCCTTGCTGCAGCGAATGCGAAAAGGAGAGGCTGTGTTGCCTACTCATCCGGAGGATCTCTCTCAGCCGGGCTCTCCACTGTACAACGTGTGTGAGAAATTGATTGCTCTCCCAAAGCAGCCGGGTATGTCAATGACCACTTTCGGGGGTGACGCGCTCCTACTCACCAGAACTAGCTACCCAGCAGGAAAAAATGTCGTAAACGTCACTTTTCAAAATGAGAACGATCGTGTGGCCTTGGATGCGACTCAATCCGCTCTCATTCAGTGTAGTAGGACAGTGATTGTGTATTCTCCGCATGAACAGGGTGGGCAAATAGAAATTGAAGGTCGCACGCATCTCTTGAGCGACGGGGAATGGATCATCCTCGGAAGGCCCTTGGAGTTTTCAAGACTTTTCAACAGGGCATTGGGCCAAACAATCAAAGTTCCCGTGGTAGGTGAAGTACGGGGTGATCCAGGCCTATCTCGAGGGGGGATCATGGTTTTCCTCAAAGGCAGTAAGCTTTTTGTTTTTGACCGAGGTTCGCTTAACCCTATTACCTGCCGTCAGGGGTCCTTTGTCGTTCATTACGATCCTAGCGTGATGTCTCGGGATGGCGTTGGTTTTGGGAATAGTGTTCAAAATGTAGCGGAATTGGAGGAGCCACTGCACCCCGAAATCCCTGCGTGAGGAGATTTTTAACAATCATGTGCCCTACTTTGTGGGGGCTAGAGCTCGATCCGACGATGGCGATGGAGTGGATGTTCACGGAATGGATGTTACTTGCTCGGCTTGTCGTCTGGAGAGGGAAGTGTGAACTCCTGTGTCACTGCAAGGATTTTTGGGTCAGGTTTGGGCGCCTTCTTCCACATACTCCAGTGCCAGATTTTCTCTGCGATATTTGAGAGCTGTGCCACAAAAAGCGCATGGGTGACCTGTTGATCACAACGTTCGGACATTCAGATTCTACAAGCTCTTCGTCGCGGAGTCCGTCGTCGGGTGTCGGAAGCTGTACTTTTGGGGACTTCTCGCTAAAATATTATTATAAAATATTAATAATTATTTAGCAAATACTGGTTTTATCCATTGTGACGTGTTTTTGGGTACCATGCATGTGTGTCTACGATTCAGATCATCTACGCCTCCACGAGCGGCCACACCGAGTATGTGGTGAGAGTTCTTGAGGAGTTCCTTCGTGGCCAGAACGTCGGATGCACATTGCAACGTGCGGAAGCGACGAAGCCAGAGGAGCTACTCAGAGAAGATCTTCTCATCCTTGCTTCGGGTACATGGAACACCGGTGGTATCGAGGGGCAGATGAACCCGCACATGCACGATCTTCTCCAAGATCGCGCGAAGGGAGTGAATCTTGCCGGCAAGCCCGTCGCCATCGTCGCGCTTGGGGATGACCGGTATTTCTACACCTGCAGAGCGGGGGAACACATGCGCAGGTTCGTCCTCGATCACGGAGGGAAGATCCTCGGTGATGCGCTCCTCATCGTCAACGAACCCTATGGGCAGGAGGAGAGGGTGAAGAAGTGGGGGGGGAAGATTATGAAGGAATTACCACGGAAGAATGCATAATGAAGAACACTATTTATGAAACGTATTTCTCTCAAAGTCACCGGCACGCAGCCCTTCGACAATGCTCAGGGTGACCCTGCGTATATCGTTCCCCCACATGCATGTTCAGAGTATCTCTCAAGGTAACCGGGGCACAGGGTCAGGGGGTCAACTCCGTGGGCGAAATGTGCGCGAAGGGCTTGAAGCGCGCAGGGTACTGCCTCTTCGGATACCGTGAATACATGTCGCTCATCAAGGGTGGGCACAGTAGTTTTCAGCTCGATGTCTCTGACGAGCAGATAGAGAGCAGTGAGACGCAGGTCGACATTCTCGTTTGCTTCAACCATCACGGTCTTGAGCGCAATGCTCTCGAAGTGAAGAAGGGGGGAGTCATCATTCACCAGACTCCACAGTGGAAATTTCCGTACGATGTGCAGAAATCGCTCGACGATCGTGGCGTGACTATCGTGAACCTGCCTTCGGAGGAAATCCTCCAAAAGATCAAAGCAAAGCCGATGCTCGGCAATGTGCTCATTACATCGGTTGTCTGGTCGATCCTCGGCAGAAGCGCGGATGATCTCAAGGATCTTGTTCGTGAACAGTTTGGGCACAAGGGGGAAAAGGTTCTGGAGATGAATTTCCAATGTATTCATGAGGGATTCGACTTCGTGCAGGGAATGAAGAATGAAGAATTACGAATGAAGAATGCTGTGCAGTTACCTGAACCCGATGTGCGTTGGAAGGATCACCTGCTCATTACCGGAAGTCAGGCGATGGGACTCGGGCTTCTTCATGCAGGATGCAGGATGTACTGTGGATACCCGATGACGCCGAGTTCACCGCTGCTCTCCTTCATCGCCGAGATGCAAAATGAAACGGGCATGGTGATCAAGCAGGCGGAGGATGAGATCACCGCAGCGCAGATGATGAGCGGGGCGATGCTCATGGGTACCAGAGCGGCGACGGGGACATCTGGTGGCGGGTTCGATCTTATGACGGAAACACTGTCGTTGAATGCCATCATCGAAAATCCTTCTGTGTTCGTCCTCGCGCAGCGTCCGGGACCCGCAACGGGGCTTCCCACGTGGACGGGACAGGGAGATCTGCTCCTTGCCATCGGTTCTGCTCACGGCGAATTCGCCCGTTGTGTGGTGTCTGTGTCCGATGCACAGGATTGTTTTGATGTGATGCCCGATGCCTTCAACATCGCCGAGAAGTACCAGACACCGGTTGTGGTGATGACCGACAAGCAGATCGCCGAGGCGCTGTATACGCAATCGTCCTACGATCAGAAAAAAGCGAAGCTCGATCGCGGACTACTCGTCACGGACCCCAAAGCGCTCAAGAAGCTCAAGAGTGCCGATCGCTACGATCCTGCGGCAAAAGATGGCATCTCGCCACGGTGGCTTCCCGGAGCCGAGGCAGCGACGTACTGTGCACAGGGGGATGAACATAGTGGAGACGGTTCGGTCGATGAGACTGCGAAGAATGCCGTGGAGCAAATGGAAAAGAGGATGAAGAAGATGCAAGCGATGGAGCGGGAGATGCCGGAGCCGACAATATTCACCATGGATTCCTCATCTGGCAAAGCTGTCAGCTGTCAGCTGTCAGCTGTCAGTGATATTGATCTTTTGGTTGTGAGTTGGGGATCAAACAAGGGGCCCATTCTTGATGTCCTGAAAGCTGAAAGCCGAAAGCTGAAAGCCATCTATCTTCACTACACGTATCTGTGGCCGATGAAGACGGAGCGATTGAAGAGATTGATGAGCAAGGCAAAGAGGACGGTACTCGTGGAGTGCAATCACGGCGGGCAACTGGGACAGGTGATTCAGCTTGTCGGCGGGCCTGCGATTGAAGACAAGATTCTGAAGTACGACGGCCGTCCCTTCTTCGTCGACGAATTATGCTCAAAGCTCATAGCTCATAGCTCATAGCTTCCATGTCTATTCCTCTCGATTCCTCCTCGGCCAAGAAGATGCATGCCTACCACTGTGCCAATCAGTGCACGTGGTGCGATGGCTGCGGCGACTATGGCATCTGGACGGCGGTGAAGCGGTCACTCGTAGAGTCCGGCATTGCTCCCCATCAAGTGCTTCTCTGTTACGACGTTGGGTGCCATGGCAATACGAGCGACAAACTTCTCGGCTACCGCTTCCACGGCCTCCATGGCCGTGTGATCCCGTTTGCTGCTGGTGCAAAGCTTGCAAACCCGAAGATTCCTGTCCTTGCCTTTGGCGGAGACGGAGCAAGCTTCTCCGAGGGCGTCGGCCATCTTGTCCATGGTATCCGCAGCAACTATCCGATGACCTTTGTCCTTTACAATAACGGCAATTATGGGCTGACGACGGGGCAGGCCAGCAGCCTTACGCAGCAGGGGCAGCCAATGAATAGCTCCCCGAACGGCATCCCCGAGCACACTCTGAACGCCATGGACTTCGTGTTCTCGCTGGAGCCGACATTCGTCGCGAGAGCTTGGTCCGGTGATATCGCCATGATGACACGTGTGCTCAAGGCTGCGATCGCTCACCGCGGATTCGCTTTCGTCGACATCCTTCAGGCGTGCCCCACGTACAACTATTTTGCGACGCATGAAATGCTTCTGGAGCGCTGCTACGATGCAAATACAGAAGGGCACAAGCCAGTCGATGCAGCAAAGGCACGCCACCTTGCTATGGATACGTCCAAGAGAATCGCTTGCGGTATTTTGTATCAGTGCGAGGATATTCCGTCATTCTACGAACGCTTGGAGCCGCGGAGGGGCAGAAGGACAACTGTGGCTGAAGAAGTAGAGATTGTGGATACAGGAAAGTGGGAGAGGATGTTCCAATAACGCATGCGCATTGATGTGATCACTCTGTTTCCGGCGATGTTCCAAGGTCCTCTCACCGAGAGCATTCTTCGGCGGGCTTCCTCCTTCGCACCCGATGGAGCTACGGAGGACAGGCAGGATGACAAACCTCTTCAGATTTATCTGCATGATCTCCGGCAGTTTGGCCTGGGGAAATACCATCAAGTGGATGATAGTCCCTACGGGGGAGGGGCGGGGATGCTGATGAGAGTTGATGTGATTGCTAAAGCGATTGAAGAAGTCACAGAAAAATTAAGAATGAAGAATGAAGATTTAAAAATACCGCATCGGATTTATTTTTCGCCGAGGGGAAAAAAGTTGAAGCAGGCGAAGGTGGAGAAGTTGGCGAAGAACGATTGGCTCATTCTCCTCTGCGGACATTATGAAGGCATCGATCAGCGCGTGATCGATGGAGGCTGGATCGATGAAGAGATTTCCATCGGCGATTATGTCCTTACGGGAGGCGAACTTCCGGCGATGGTACTGATCGATGCCGTTTCTAGGCATATTCCCGGAGTGCTTGGCAAAGAAGCCTCCGCACATGAAGAGAGTTTCTCGGCTTCTCTTGGCCGAAAAAAAGAATATCCGCACTACACGCGGCCGGAGGAATTTCGTGGCCTCCGTGTTCCCGATGTGCTGCTTTCAGGACACCACGGGGAGATTGAGAAGTGGAGGAAGGGGAATCTGCAGTAAGTAGAAAGTAGCAGGGAGAAGGTAGAGAGTATCCGCGATGGATATTGAGCATCTGCGCAGACAGTTACACATTCAGAAAGAACTTACCTTTATCGTTCGTGTTCATCCCGGAGCGCGTCAAACACAAATCAAAGGCGTGATGGCGGATGGGACACTAAAGATCGACATCGCGGCAGCGCCGGAAGAGGGAAAAGCAAATGCGGCATTGGTGGAGTTTCTTGCCGATACATTTTCTCTTGCCCAGTCCAATGTGGAGATTGTTTCAGGCGCAACGAGTCGGAGAAAGGTGGTGAGGATGTATAGCATGTCATCCTGAGTAGCTGCGCTGGTCGCTCCTCGATACGCCCAGCACCTTTTCGTGAAAAGGTGCTGGACTACTCAGAGTGACACAGCGCGGCGTATCGAAGGACGACATGCAATAATCTTTCTCTTCGCAATGCAAAAACTATCCGTGCCCCAGAGGGGCACGGACGGTTGCCAGCAGAGCTGGCTAGTTCGCTTCCAGTTTGGCTCTTCTCTCCTTCTTTAAGCGGCTACGGGCGAGGCCTTGTTCGAGGCGGGCTGCGAGGACGTGAACGTCCAGGCAGTGCACCTGAAAGGCATCGAAATCCCCCTGGCTCAAGCGCTCGTGCCGCTGGTGGATGGTCTCCACGATGGAGATGGACACCCTGTTGGCATCCAGTGCGTTATCCGCCATGACGACCGCGTTGGGGTCTTCCATGTGCGTAACGACGCAGTATGCATCGCCGATGGCTGTTGGGATCGGTGCATGTTGCACACTCCATCCCGTTCCCAACGACTCTCCCAGTTGCGTTACGATTTTTCGTCTGCTCGTGCAGACCACAACACGATTCATGATGGGCCTCCTTCAAATGCGTTTCCAGGTTGAGACGGTTGCGCCGCATGGCACAGAAGTTAGAGCCGACTGAACAAGGAACTAATTATCATTATAAGTATTTTTCTCAATATGGTCAATTATTTCTGCAATATTTCCGATAGCTGTGCCTCCAGATCCGCCGCATACGGAAGTCCCGTGTAGCGCACTCCGTCGATGAAGTACGTTGGGACTTCCTCCACGCCCAGACTCCGGATCCAGGCATGCTGGGACTGTAACATCCCATGACTCGCTTCGTCCTCCAGGCACGTTGCGAATGCCGTCTCGTCGATTTGCAGTGTGCGTGCACGTTTCAGCAGCAGCTCGCGATCGATGCGCGTACCTTCCGAGAGGAGAGTATGCATGGGCCACCCTTTGCCCTGTGCGGCGGCGCAGAGCAACCCGACTACTCCCTCTGCGCTCCCCGGGTACTTCTTCAGCGGTAGGATGGCTACCGAAAGGCGCAGGATCCCCGGTCGGATGTAGCGCTCCACGAGCACCGGAATATGTTCCACGGAGAAATCTGCGCAGTATCCGCACTGATGATTGGTGATCAGGAGCATCGTGTGCGGTGCATCGCGATCGCCGACTTCCAGAAATCCGGTAGGAAGGGCCCGTTCCGCGAGTGATGATCCCGTATATGCGGAGGGCACGATGCTCGCCTGCAACGCCGCTCCTTCGCCGTCGCTCTCAAATGCAGGCGTTTCAGCAGAGGAGACCTCGCTACTTTCTTGGATGACAGGATGGACGTGCGCACACGACGCCAGGAGGAGACAAACTGCCAAATATGTGCGGGATGTGCGCATGATCAAGAGCATCCTAACGCCAACACCAAATCCGACGCCAAGGAAAATGGGAGTCGCTCCTTACTCTACGCACTGTCCCCCGCTCGGCAGACTTACGCATCCTTTTGCGCAGGCTGTGCTCTTCATTCTTCGGGCGGCATCGGTGCACACGAGTGTCTTGGCCCCCTGACAGGCGCAGGTCGGTTTCGCAAGTTCTTGGCAAACGCCAAAGCGGATAGCGCAGAAGGACGTTGGGCTTGTGCAATCCTCGTCTCTGCTACAGGCAGGGGCTGGAGGAGAGGAGGGTTGTGTGGTTGGTGCAGGTTCTGCGACAGGTGCCGAAGCAGGAGCAGGCTCAGGAGCTGGGATGGCGGGAGCGGGATCTGCTGCTGGGTGTGGCAGGGGCACTTGAGCGGGCTGTCTCTGCTGCAGGTTTGCCGTAGGTCTCGCCAAAATATTGGCTGCTCCGGGGACTACCACGACCTTCGTCTGCGGCTGCAGCGCTTGCAGCACGAGGAGGGTGGCGACTCCGCCAAGGTACGCCGCGATGTATCCGAATCCCTCGGGGATGCGTGCCATGGAGGGATTTTCCTCACCTTCTCTCGGGAATGCAATAGGACTCATTTTCCGGATTGAAGAATTGAAAATTGAACATGGAAAATGGAAGATGCAACGTATGGAACGCGTGCGCATCCTTGGTGTACCGATTGACGCTGTGATGATGAACGAAGCGGTTCTTCGAGTGGGGAACATGTTGAAGAGTGCGGGGCAACATCATGTAATGACCCCAAATAGCGAGATGCTCGTGGAGGGGCAGAGGAATCCCGCATTTCGTGCCGTGATGCAATCGGCGACACTGAACCTCCCGGACAGCGTGGGGATCCTGCGGGCGGCGAGGTGGGTGGGGCAGGAGATTGCTGAGCGCGTGAGCGGAGTCGATTTTGTAGAGCAGTTGTGCGGGAAGCTCGATCAGAACGTTCCCGTGTTTTTCTTGGGGGGGAGGGGTGGTGTAGGAGAGAGGGCAAGAGACAAATTAGGAATGAAGAATGCAGAATTAAGAATTGTTGGTACCTATGAGGGATCACCGCGCGATGCCGATGCTGAGGACATCATACAGCGCGTGAATTCCTCAGGGGCGCACTTGCTCCTCGTTGCCTATGGAGCACCTCAGCAGGATCTCTGGATTGCGAAGCATTTTTCGAAGATGCCGTGCGTGCGCGTTGCCATAGGCGTCGGGGGCACATTCGATTTTCTCTCCGGTCGCATCACCCGTGCTCCGAAGTGGATGCAGCACATGGGACTGGAGTGGCTGTGGAGACTCTGTAAAGAGCCGCAGAGATGGAAGCGCATGATCCATGCAACGATTGTGTTTCCGTTTCTCGTTATAACCAAAACAGAACGTCACTAATGGCAGAATCGCACTTTTTCTCTCATTCATGCATCGTGTCGATATTGCTGACGTACCATTCCTTCTCTCCCATTTTGAGCTTTACCACTTTAGGGCCGGTTTTCGTTTGCACGAGGTAGTCGCGCTGGCCTGCACTGCTCCTGAGGAGCACGGAGTGTGTGATGCCCTCGTCTTTGAGGAGCAAGTACACGGCGATATCGGGCTTGTCTATGAGTGCAGCTTTTACATTGGCCACGGCGCGACCGAGTGTCGCTGCGATCGCGATGACGAGCGAAGAGAGCAGCACCGCCCAGAGCATGGTGTGGCTGTACCGGTGTCTGGAGATGTCACGGATGTCCATGAGTGCTATGTCACAGTATGCATCGACCGCATGCCCCGGTACACCTGTTGTGAGCCATGGTGCAGAGGAGCAGTCTGCGTTGTGCGTACATTACCCTTAAAGTGCTTTAAAATTCTGCAAAAGCAATACTTGATCAATTGTAATAAATATACATTTTAATACAAACTTTCCCCCTCACTTCCATGCGTACGCGCATTTCCCTTCTCTCTACAGCTCTCGCATTGATGTCTGCTACAACGCGACGAATGTCTACGTGAAGCTTGCTTGCCAGCAGGAATACTCCTTTCTGACTCCAGGAAATGCCGCAGCGATCCTGCGGCATTTTTGTGATCCTGCGTCAGCGGATTCTGTTACCATTGTGCCATGAGCATGCTCGTTCTCCTTCGTCACGGCCAATCGCAGTGGAACCTCGAAAATCGCTTCACGGGTTGGACGGACGTCGGTCTCACATCTGCGGGAAGAGCCGATGCGGTGCTTGCGGGAAAGAGCATGAAGGATGTTCACTTCGATGTAGTGTTCGTCTCGCGCCTGAAGCGATCCGTCGATACGTACACAGCATTCGTAGAAGGCCACGGCCAGTCACCGATATCTCCTGTTGCGGATTCTGCGTTGAATGAACGTCACTATGGAGATCTGCAGGGGCTCAATAAGGGTGAGACCATCAAAAAATTCGGAGAGGAACAGGTGAAGCTCTGGCGCAGGAGCTATTCCACGCGTCCGCCGGGCGGGGAGAGCATCGAAGACTGCGAGCGCCGCACGTGGCCGTTTTTCAAGGAGTACGTGTTGCCACTTCTTGCCGCGGGCAAGAACGTGCTCATCGTCGCTCACGGTAACAGCCTCCGTCCCATCATAAAAAATCTTGACGGGATGCAGCCCAATGAAGCAGCGGTGATGGAGATCTTTTGTTCCGTACCCTATGTCTATACTTTTGCGGGCGAAAGAGTGACCGAGAAAGAGGTACGCGAAGTCCCCGGCATGGTGGTGAAGGGAACGGTGTTGAAATAACAAGAATTATCCGCATCAACTCCGTAGCGGAGATTCATGAATCTCCGCTACGGTAGTACCAATGCAAGAAATCACCTACCGCTCGGCGAAACTCATCGAAGAAATCGCATCCCACAAGGATCGACACGTTCACGTTATCCTCATTGCAACCAAGCCCGATATCATTAAGCAGATTCCGCTGTACCTCGAGCTGAAGCAGCGCGGTCACTGTGTCGTCCTTGGACATACTGGCCAGCACTACGACGAAAATCTCTCCGGAGGCATGCTCAAGGAGTTTGGCGTGGAGCCGGATTTCAATCTCAATGTCCGCGGGGCTATGCATGAGGTCGTGAGTCAGATCATTGGGAGGCTCGGGTATGTCATCGGTGAATGGAAAAAGCGCGGCAAGGTTGTCATCCCCTATGTCCACGGCGATACGACGACGGCAATGGCTGCGAGCAATGCTGGGTTTTGTCATATGTTTTCCTCGGTGCACGTCGAGGCGGGGATACGGACGCTGACTCCGAGCTATAAGCTATCAGCTTTAAGCTTTGAGCCTTCTCAGAGCTTCGACGCACATGCTTGGAGGAACTTCCTCATGAATCGGAACAACTGGTCGAGCGGTTCACAGGAGCCGTATCCCGAGCAGTTCAATACGCGCTGCAGTGAGGCGGCAACGGGAATCCACCTTGCTCCGGTGGAGCTTGATCGGGAGTTCATGCTCAGTGAAGGATTTTCCGAAGACAGAATCTTTGTTGTCGGGAATTCCGTGGTGGATGCGACGATGGAGGCACTCGAGAAGGCAGAAAGGGCAGGAAAGGCAGGAAGGGTAAAAATTTTTGAGCAATATCCTTTGCTAGCAGATGGTGACTTCGTGCGGTTCTGCATCCACCGCAGGGAGAACTGTGTTTCGGAAAAGCGCTTCCGTGCGATCTACGACGCGATGAAGGGGTTGATTCTCGAAGGACGCAACGTGCTACTCATCAATATGAACCAGACCAAGATGGCTCTCGAAAAATTCGGACTGCAGCAGGAATTGGAGACCCTTGCGAAGGATCACAAGAACTTCGTCTTGAGCGATGTATGGTCCGAGTACGGCGATGTCATTGCAGCCATGAGTAAGGCTGCTGTGTGTGCGACCGATAGTGGATCGATGCAGGAGGAAATGAATGTGCTCGGTGTTCCCTGCGTCACGCTCCGGTTCGGGTCCGACCGGTCAGAGTCTGCGATGGCCGGAGGTAATCTCATTGCACCTCCCGTGGATGCTTCGCTCATCAAGCAAATGATCGAGTTTGCGTGGGACAACAAAGAGATGCGCAAAGCGCCGAAGCTCTATGGGGAGAAGGTCAGGAAGAAGTGCATTGATGTCGTGGAGAATGTCCTCTCACAGGGAGAGGTGTTCCGTGACGATGTCACTCGATTGGGAATGGGCAATTGACCCGAGCACGGACTCAGGATGACAATTCCAAAGCATGCTACAAAGAACGCGCGAACGGCTGGTTCTGGTGCTCATTGCAGCCCTTCCGTTTCATGCATTCCTTGTCTCGGTTCTCACGAAACTGATCGCGGGGCCGGGGAGTGCGCCGCTTCCCATACTGGCGCTTTGGAAAGAGGCACTCCTTGGGGTGATCTTGCTCATTGCGGTGGTGGAATGGACAGCGAAATTAAGAATGAAGAATGAAGAATTAAGAATGGATGTTTTGGATCTCTGCATATTGGGGTTAGTGCTGTGGTCACTCATACAATTCATCATTCTCCATTCATCATTCTCCATTCCCCATTACGCCTTCGGTTTCAAATACGACTTCCTTCCGCTCGTCGCCTTCCTCGTGCTTCGCCGCGTTCCATGGTCATCATCATTCATCAGTTCTGGAGGAGCGGTACTGCTGGGGGCGGGGGTGATCGTCGCTGTGTACGGCATGGCTACGATGTTCCTGCCGATGTCGTGGTTCACCTGGCTTGGCTACAGCGATCGTCATTCCTTGTATGTTCCCGGTGGCCCCCTTGCGGCCTTTCAGCAGATTGAAAGTATCGGGATTCGCAGGATGCAGTCCACATTCAGCGGACCAAATCAAATGGGACTGTGGATGCTCATACCATGGAGTCTTGCACTCACTATGGCGTTTCGGGGAAAAGCTTTCAGCTTTCAGCTTTCAGCTTTCAGCTTCCTTATTGCCATTGTCTTTTCCTTTTCCCGCTCCGCATGGATTGCAGCCGCAGTCGTTAGCGCAATCATTGCATGGAAGCATCTTCCTCGGAAGCATGTACTCCTTGCCACCTGCTTCCTGCTCCTTCTCGCAACTATTGCCGTTGTAGCATTCCCCCACGTCATACTGAGAGCAACCTCGTCGGCCGGTCACATCGAGCGCCCGTTGCAGGCGCTCATGACTATGAAAGAACATCCTTGGGGACTCGGGCTTGGCACGGCCGGTCCCGCGAGCAATCGCTTCAGTGATACCTGCGTGGAGTTACCATCGGGTTCCGATGCATCGTGGGCCTCTGCGCATCCGGATCTCTGCGTGTTTGTCGGAGGTGTTCAGGTGCAACCTGCGGGTCAGAGCTGTCAGTGCCCGCTGCTTCCCGAGAACTGGTATTTGCAGATGGGAGTCGAGCTTGGATGGATAGGCTTTGTACTGTATTTGGGATTTGTTGTCCTTATCCTTAAGAAGCTGGCAGCTGTCAGCTGTCAGCTGTCAGCTTTTCTCATGTTCCTCGGTATCTCCATCGCTGCTCTCTTCCTCCATGCATGGGAAGACAGCGCCGTTGCGTATACAGTGTGGATTCTTTTGGCAGTCGTGCTTACTCCACGTCAAACACATCCGTTGAATCCATGAGTGGATCGGAGGGGTCCTCTGGAATGCGTTTCAGAGCTGCTTGCAGGAGCTGCTGCGCGCAGGCAATCGGCTCGATGATGCGATTATTGTGCGCAAAGTTTGGAGGCCGATGCATCGCCGTACGAAAGACGGAAGTGAGTTGCTGGGTTACTACCACTCTTTGAAGGAGGAAATCCTCCGGAGCAAGTTTTACAAGCTCTTTGGGTTCTATGGTCTGCGCAAGCTCCTCACGTCGTTTGTCTATGACCGTAGCGATTAGCGCGAGTGTATCCTTCTTGAATGTGTCCGCCTCTTTTGCTGCGCTGGCGAGATCGCGACTTGTGTACAGGCGGTTGACGATACCACTCAATACTTGATTACATGTATGTAACTTGGATTCGATCTCTTCACGCAGTGTCATATGGATGCCCATTCTCCATTGCCCGCAAATTTTGTCAATTCCCCGCCTGCCACGCTAAGCTGTGCCCATGGAAGGCCCCGTCCATACCGGCAGCATTGCGATACTGGACTTCGGAGGACAGTACGCACATTTGATCGCAAGCCGCATCCGGCGTTTTGGCTATCCTTCGTACATCTATCCGTGCGATACCGATCCGGAAGCATTACAAGGAGTCGCCGGCATTATCCTCTCCGGCGGCCCGCAGAGTGTGTACGAGAAGGGGAGTCCGCAGGCGGATACAGGGATTTTTGATCTCGGCGTTCCGGTATTGGGACTTTGTTACGGGCACCAGTGGATGGCACATACCCTCGGTGGCAAGGTGAGCCCTGCGCAGGTGAAAGAGTATGGACGTACCGAGGCGCAGAGAATGAAGAATGAAAAATTAACAATGAAGAATGATTTGTTCGATAGTCTTCCGGAGAAGTGGACTGTTTGGATGTCGCATGGAGACGAAGTCTCAGAGTTGCCGGAGGGATTTGTGCGCATAGCGAGTACGAAGGATTGCATCAACGCCGCGATGATGAACGCGGAGCGGAGATTCTTCGGTATCCAGTGGCACAACGAAGTGACCCATACCGAGCATGGCATGGAGGTGCTGGAGCGGTTTGCGAAGCTATGCAAGCCGGCGCAGTGGTCCATCAAGAGTTATGCCGATCATGTCGGAGAGCAGATCAAAAAAGATGTGGGAGACCGAAAGGTCTTCATGCTCGTTTCCGGCGGCGTGGACTCCACGGTTGCATTCACACTCCTCAACAAAGTCCTGGGTGCTGACCGCGTGCAGGGATTGCTAGTGGATACGGGGCTGATGCGTAAAGGCGAAGTGAAGATGATAGAAGAGGCCTTTGAAAAACTGGGTATCAATAACCTGCACATCGAAGAAGCGTCCGAGGAGTTCTTCCGCAAACTGGAGGGCGTGTGTGATCCGGAGGAGAAGAGGAAGGTGATCGGCAATACGTTTCTCGATGTACAGAGAAGGGTTTTTGATGCGCTCAAAGCTCATAGCTCAAAGCTCAAAGCTGGAGAATGGATGCTCGGGCAGGGGACTATCTATCCGGATACCATTGAGACAGGGGGCACGAAGCATGCGGATAAGATCAAAACCCATCACAACCGCGTGGAGGCGATTCAGAAGATGATCGATCAGGGGCTCGTCATCGAGCCACTCAAGGAGCTCTACAAAGACGAAGTGCGCATCCTCGGTGAAGAACTCGGACTGCCTCACGAGCTCGTCTGGAGACATCCGTTTCCGGGGCCGGGGCTTGGCGTCAGGATTTTGTGTGCAAAAAACAGGGAGCAGGGAGCAGGGAGCAGGGAGCAGTTGGCGCAGGACGCTCCGTATATGGTGCTACCCGTGCAGTCCGTTGGTGTGCAGGGAGACGGGCGAACGTATCGTCATGCGATTGTCGTATTCCACGATCGACCCGCAGAGGTGACGCAGGATCTTCTCGAGCTTGCGACGAAGATCCCCAACAGCAACAAAGAGATCAATCGCGTGTTGCTCTGCACCTCACAATCCGCACCGGTGAAATTTTCCCTGCATCCGAGTGCGATTACGCGCGAGCGAGCGGATCTGCTTCGGGAAGCCGATGACGTCGTGCTCCACGAAATGCAGCGCGCAGGACTCTACGAAAAGATCTGGCAATTCCCTGTGGTACTTCTCCCCTGTGGCACAAAGCCCGGTGGGCAATCCATCGTCCTGCGTCCGATCGAGTCTACCGATGCCATGACCGCCAATGCCTATGTGCTCCCTTCGGCAGTCCTGCAGTCGATGACCAAGCGGATCATGGCTCTCCCAGGGGTCGATGCGGTCTTTCTGGACCTCACCAATAAGCCGCCGGGAACGATAGAGTGGGAATAGCGTATTTCCACTAGGAAAGCCATTTCTCTTGATTTTTCCTTTCCTTGAGGGGTCAGAGGAGTATACTGCTGGCCATGGAAAAATCTTCCTTGGGGCCGGAGCAGGTTATGGCTCTCGTCGCCGATGCCCAGACGGGTGATACGGAGGCGTTTTCGCAGCTCTACGATTTCTACTTTCCTCAGGTCTATCGTTACTGCGCGTTTCGGGCTCCATCGGAAGTGGCTGAGGATCTTGTCGCAGAGATTTTCGTGAAGGCGTGGGAGAAGCTTCACACCTACAAGGTACGCAAGGATGTTCCCTTTGGTGCTTGGCTCTTTCGGGTCGCGCGCTACACCATCATCGATGCCTATCGCGGCAGTCGGACCTGGGAAGACATCGACGAGTCCCTGCCCGATCCCGATACCCTCAATGCAGCGGACGGCATCGTGCGTCAGCGCGAGATCGTTCGCGTCGTGCGCAAGGCGCTCAATAATCTCCCACGCAGATACCGCGATGTGCTTGTCCTGCACTACATCGCCGGCTTGCCAGCTGACGAGGTGGCACGCGTACTGCGCCTGACCCAGGGGGCTTCGCGGATCCTCAAATTCCGTGCCCTGAAGAAGCTTGAACAAGAATTGCCGTCAGAATATCGAGAAGGGCGTAACAAAGCGTCGATTCCATCGTTTTCACCATTGTCATGAAGCTTGAGACCCGTCTCTCCCGCTTGGCGTCCGCTGTTGGCCCCACAAAGGCTGCACGCGATCGCGTATTCGCGAGAGTTTCAGAGGGTATCGGAGCGCCGGCAGTCTTGCGTGCGGCAGCCCTCGAAGTGAGCCCCGATCGTGATGCCCATGCACGCGTTTGGCAGGATATCGCTCGGGTCGTTACGCAGTCGCCCGTGGCGTTCTTCGACCGCGTGCGCGCGGCACTCATCCCCCCCGTGCAGCTTTCCCGTGATATGTGGCAGTCGTACATCTTGCCTCGTCTTGCCCCCCAGGTTGCGGTGCAGCGGTCGTATCGCAGCATTGCCTGGGTGACAGCGGTGGCCGTCGTCGCCGTATCCGTGCGCATCAGCCCCGCTCTCTTTTTCGCTCCTGCATCCCGCGCTGCTTCCATCGTAACGCTCTTGCCCACGCGCGGTGAGGTCTTCGTTTCCGTTGCCGGTTTGTGGCAGCCGATTGAGGCCGAGCTGGCTCTGGTGCCCGGCATGCAACTCAAGACGGGTGATGGCGAGGCGAGCATTCTCCTTCGCGACGATGGAGTAGTGCGCATGGCGAGCGATACGGAGGTTATTCTCCAGGATCTCACGGAGCGCCTCGAGCCTGCACCGGAGATCGTTCCAACACTCAGTATCCTTAGCGGTCGGATCTGGGTGCAGGGACTCATCCCCGCTCCGCTAAGGGGCATCACCGTGGCGCTTGCGGAAGGCAGCGTCACTGTGCACGAAGGAAGCGTATCCATCACGCGAGGAGATCTCCTCTCGGTCGATGTCTACAACAGATCCGCTGTCGTACTGCGCGAGGGCAACGAGACGCGCCTTGCTGCCGGAGACCGTATGCAGGCGTGGTCGGGTAGCGTACCGCTCATTCGTCGCATCGCTGCTTCCGCATTTGCGGATGCTTGGGTGTCTCAGAACCTCAGTCGCGATGCGGTGCATCGCAAGGACGTCGCTGCACTCCAGCAGGAGCGCAGAGTGGCACGTGCAGGCATCCTGCCTACCTCTCCTCTCTATACGGTGAAGCGTGCTGCCGAAGCAGTGGATGTGATGCTTACCTTCGACGGGCGAACGCGCGTGGAGAAGCAAATCGCCTATGCTGGCGTGCGTCTCGACGAAGCCGCAGCTCTCTTGCAGGAGGGAGAAACCGATGCCGTCCAGAAGCCTCTGGCAGAGTACAAGCAGGCGCTCGTGGCACTCGCAGGGACATCCACTGATGATACGGAAGCACATTTCCTTCTCCAGCAGGCGGTTTCCGTCGACTCTGCGCAGACGGCGGCTGCGGCCGTAGGAGAAGGAGAGTATCTGCTCAAGCAGACCGTGCTCGAGGCGCTTGCGGCGCTGCCCGGGGAAGGAGGCGTGGAGCGCGTGCAGTCTGCCATGTTGCTCGATGGCCTCTCGACGCTCGCTGCGGCAGCGGAAAGCGGAGATACGGAGCACATGGCTGCAGCGTGGACGGCGCTTGAGCCGCATCTCGCGTTGCTCGATGCGCTAGACAGCGGGCTCGATGCGCAGAGCGTTGCGGAATCCAAGGCGCTTCTCGGGCGCTTTGCCGTCGCCGTTGCCGATCAGAAGGCTGATTTTGCTCCGGCCATCCGCGAGGCTGCCCTGGCACTTCTGCCCAAGCAGCCGGTTGTTGTCCTGCCGCATCTGACCGACGAACAGGTGCTTGCCGTCGTCTCGGCGATCACCGATCGCGTGTTTGTCTACCGCATGCCGCGCTCGCGCAGAAACCAGTTGCTTACTGAACTGAAGGAGTTACAGGGTAATCCGGATGCCGGGCGCATCCTCCGCGCGCTGTACCATGCCATGCCTGAGCAATCGGAATTGGTGACGCCCGTGCGCCGTTCTATGGTTCAGCTCAATAAAGAGATCATTGCAGGAGCGCAGTAAGCCGCATGTCCGGTGACGGTCGTTTTGTCGTAATTCTTCGCGTTTGCCCTTCCCTCTTTCCCCTGTTTTTGTAGACTTTTCCCGTTATGGCGCTCCTCACCATCACCGAACTCAAGCCCGGTCGTGCCGTCGTTCTCGATGGCGAGCCCTATATCGTCGTAGCGTCCCAATTTGGCCGCAAGAGCCAGAGCAAAGCCAACATGCAGTGCAAGCTCAGGAACCTCAAGACGGGAGCCGTGGTTGCCCGCAACTTCCAGGGCAGTGAAACGGTGGAGCCTGCCGATGTCGGGTATCGCCGCGTGCAGTACCTCTACAAGGACGCCACGGGGTACGGATTCATGGATCTCAACGACTACAACCAGTTCTCCCTCTCCGAGGAAATCATCGGCGATGCGGGGAAGTACCTCGTCGAGGGTGGGGAGTTGGATGCGCTGATGTTCGATGACAAGCCTATCGGCATCGAGCTCAAGTCCACGGTTACCTTGAAAGTCACCGAGACGTCCCCCGGCGTGCGTGGGGACACGGCGACCGGAGGCAACAAGCCCGCCGTTCTTGAGAGCGGCCTGCAGGTCAACGTTCCGCTCTTCATCAATGAAGGCGACATGGTGAAGATCAACACGGAGACGGGGGCGTATATGAGTCGAGCCGACTAGCCGCTTGTTCGTTTCTTGGTTTTTTCGCAAACCACAAGTTACGAACAATGTTCTACGACAGCTGCTTCTTGAGCATGGCATTCACCTTCCCGGGGTTTGCCTGTCCTTTACTCTCTTTCATCACCCAACCGACAATCGCTCCGAGCGCCGCTTCTTTGCCCGCTTTCCACGATGCGATTGCCTTCGGGTTTGCCGCAATGGCCTGCTTCACGAGCGCTTCGATCACTCCGTCATCACTGATCTGCTGCATGCCTTCGGCGGCGATGATGTCCTTTGCAGATTTGCCTGTTGCAACCATCTTCTCCATCACATCCTTTCCGGCATTGCCGGAGATCGTCCCTGCATCGATGGCTTCTACAAGCTCCAATAGCTCTGTCGCATCGGGCCCATCGCCTATTGCCTTGTTTGCTGCATTGAGAAATCCCAGCAGCTGCGTGAGTACCAGACTCACGGTGCGCTTGCCGTCCTTCGTTTTCGTGTAGATCGCATCGAAGACCGACCGTAGTGCTGTGTCATCCATCACCTGCATCGCCTGTTTGCTGTCGAGCCCAAGCGAGAGGTAGTGATCGCGCAGCTCTTTGGGGAGCTTGGGGAGCTGAGCTTTGATCGCCTGCAGTTCCTTTGATGCAAAGTGCAGTGGTGGAATGTCGGGTTCGGGGAAGTAGCGATAGTCGTCGGCAGTTTCTTTGTCTCGAAGCAGGCGCGTCTTCTCCTCCTCATCCATCCAGCCGACGGTGATCGATCCCTTGAGTGGTCCCCCCTCTTTTTCCCACAGGCTGCGTAACCTCTTTTCCTCATACTGCAGCGCTTTTTCGAGAGACTTAAACGAGTTGAGATTCTTGATCTCGCTGCGGGGATTGAGCTTCTCCGTCCCGACTTCCCGCAGGGAGATGGAGGCATCGAAACGCATCATGCCTTTGAACATGTCGGCTTCCGAGGCATCGACGGCGATGAGGATCCGTCTGAGTTCCTGCGCAAAGGCCACAGCCTCTGCTGCGGAGCGAAGGTCGGGCTCTGTGACGATCTCCATGAGCGGTGTCCCTGCGCGGTTGTAGTCGCACAAGGTCTTGCTTCCTCTGCCTGCCGTGAGCCCTGTCGAACGGTGCGTGAGCTTTCCTGCGTCGTTTTCCATGTGCAGCCGCGTGATGCGGCAGACGCGCTCACTTGTGACATTCCCACTGCCATCCCTGAGCTCGTATGCCACGCTTCCGGCCTTGGAGAGGGGGAAATCGTACTGTGAGATCTGGAATCCCGAAGGGAGGTCGGGATAGAAGTAGTGCTTGCGGTCGAAGTGGCAGTCCGAAGCGACGGTGCACCCAAGCGCGAGAGACGTGCGCACGGCCTTGGTCACCGCTTCGGCGTTCACGACGGGCAATGTTCCCGGGTGTCCCATGCAGACAGGGCACACCGTGACGTTGGGGGCTTTGTTCCATGCATCGTTGTCGCACCCGCAGAACATCTTGGTCTTCGTGCTCATCTGCGCATGGACCTCAAGGCCGATGATGCATTCGAGATTAAGAGACATATAGCATCGAATAGAGGCAATCTACGATTGGTCCTGAGCTTGTCGAAGGGCCGATGATGGCTTCCAGTGCGGGCATCTCGATCCAGTATTACCCGATAGTCTGGTAATCAACAATCAATACTCCCTCCAGATGATCCACCTCATGCTGGACGACACGCGCGTCGAAGCCGCGTAACTTCCGCTCCTGGGGTTTTCCCTTGGCATCGAGGTACTTCACAGAGATCGCGACGGCGCGCGGGACGGCGACGACGATGCCCGGGAGGCTGAGACATCCTTCCTCCGCAGTTTCCATCTCTGCGCTCTTCCAGGAGATCACGGGATTGATGAGTGGTGTCATCCGTCCGGTGATGAGTGCAAGGCATACTCGCTCGCTCCTTCCCACCTGCGGCGCGGCAAGACCCGCCCCCTCTTCGCTGCGCACGGTATCGTGCATATCGCGAATGAGCTTCTGGATCTCCTTGGTCACCTTCGCGACGACTTTTGCCTGTCCTCGAAGGACAGGATGGTCTTGGCCGGTGATGACGGGGAGAACTGCCATGAAAAAGACGATAAAAGTTTCCGCTCTTCAGGGCCGCATTTCAACCGATTTACGGCTTCTCTATCATTCTCATCACGGACAGGTTGCGACCTCATTTCCGTGCGAGTGAGGCGAAAGAGCTACGCTTTCGCAAATCCTCAATCGAAGCGATCTTCCCCATTTCCAGCATCTTTCCAAAGGCTGTGGCTGCAAGCAGGACATCGGGGAGCGCGCGGTGGCGGTCACTTGGGAGCGGCAGCTTGAGTCGCATTGCAAGCGTATCAAGGTTGTGGCGGAATTCGTGCGGAAACATCGATTGCGAGAGTCGCATGGTGCAGAGGCACTCTGGAAGCTCCACGTAGCCCCAGCAGAACTCTTTTTCATTGTGGAGGAAGCTCATATCGAACTCCGCGTTGTGGGCGACGAGGATGGAACCGGCGGCAAAGGAGAGAAACTGCGGCAGTACAGCATCGATCGTTGGTGCGTTCCTTACCATGGCATCCGTGATCTTGTTCACCTGCGAAGCCTCCAGTGGGATGCTCCTCTCCGGATTCACATAGGATTCAAAGGGTTGGGTATGGAGGATCGTTCCATTCTCGATGCGCAGAGCGGCGATCTCGATGATCCGGTGCCCGCGACGCGGATCCAGTCCGGTCGTTTCGACGTCGAAGACGGTGAACGGGGGAAAGGTTGGCACGGGAGAGGAGCCTAACGTATCAAGGGAACATTGAGAATGGAAAATGGAGAATTCAGTTTCCCATTCTCCTTTTTCCATGTTTCATTATCCCGTGGCGATCACCATTCCGCTTGTCCTGCGCACTCTGAAGCAGCATCACCAGCCTCCGAAGACATTTCTGCACTTCCGAACGCCCTTTGATTTGCTCGTGGCCACGATCCTCTCTGCGCAGTGCACCGATGCGCGGGTGAATAAGGTCACGGAGAAGATTCTGTACCCGAAGTACAGCGCACCCGCCGACTATGCAGAGGTTTCCCTGAGAGAGCTCGAGCATGACATCCACTCGTGCGGCACCTATCGCAACAAGGCCAAGCACATTCAGGCCATGTGCAAGCTGCTCATCGCGCGTCACGGCGGGGAGGTGCCGCGGGCAATGCACGAACTTGTCGCTCTTCCGGGTGTGGGGAGAAAGACTGCATCGGTCGTCCTCTCGGCGGCGTTCGGCATTCACGAGGGCATTGCCGTAGATACGCATGTCTACCGGGTAGCGAAGCGTCTGGGACTGAGCCGCGGGAGATCTCCGGAAGCGGTGGAGCGTGATTTGATGCGCGGTACGACTCCGCAAGACTGGGGAACGCTCACGACGTTACTCATCAGCCACGGCAGAGCTGTCTGCGCCGCGCGCAAGCGTGCATGCGACGTCTGTCCGTTTCAAAAGATGTGTCCGTCTTCATGGGCCGAGGGCCGAAAAGATCGCACGAGGCAGGATAGTCGCTCTTCGCCGTGACTTGGCGCAGGGTGCGTCGTCGGGTATCCTCGTGCCCCATTCCACACTTCCCTATGCATGTTCGATCATCCTTTGCTGCAGCTCTCTGTGTTTTTGCGCTCGCCGCATGTTCACACAGCGCCGTCCCCCAGAGCGAGTCCGCGGAAGTTTCTTCGGACGGCGTGCTGATGCGCGATGGCATAGCGCTCCTGCAGAAGGATGGTGAAGTGACCCGGCTCACAGAGGACATCACCTTTTCCAATGGAGGGAAGATTCAGGCCAACGGCATGGTGACGCTTTCTGGTGGCATCACGCTGATGCTTCCTGAGGGCATGATGGTGACGATGGACGGGCAATTGCGACTGCAAGAAGTTGACGTACGTCTGCCTATGCCTGTCGGTGCCGCTGATCCTGCTTCCGTTCCGGCTTCAGCCCCCGCTTCTGTCCCCGCTATAGCTCCCGTTGCTGCTCCCACTCCCGTTCCATCTTCCGCTGAGCGTATGGAGCAAAGCGAGGCTTCCTATATACCCTACGCAGAGGGCGTACTCACCAATGGCCAGACCAAGGTGCTCTTCTTCCATGCCGCGTGGTGTCCAGAGTGCAAGAAAGCAGATGCACTTCTCAAGCAGTGGTTTCCCTCCGATGCGTTCTCGCGATCGATCTACGCAGTAGATTACGACACTGCGAAGGATCTCAAGGTGCGCTACGGTGTGACGTACCAGCATACGTTCGTCGTTGTCGATGGCAGCGGCAAGAAGATCTCCTCCATCCAAGGCCCGACGGAGACCCAGATGAAGGCATTGTTGAAGTAATCCATAGCATGCATTCTCGCAGCGGAGATTCATGAATCTCCGCTGCGGGGCTCAGTCCATTGATCAATGCATCATCGCAGGCTGTGTAACCTTCTTCACCGGAATGCTTCCTAGATGTATCGAGGAAGAATCCGTGAGTGATGGACTCTCTTCCCATACGTATGCGGCGATGTCGTGCTCGGCCCTGTCGAGACCGTGAATCTCCTCTGCAGGCGATACGCGCAGTCCGACCGTTCCTCGCAGGAGTGCGAAGAGGATGCCGCAGGCTCCTGCAGTCCATGTGGTGATCGCTGCAATTCCCAATGCTTGCGTTTGGAGGAGCGCGGTGCCGCCCCCCATCAGCAATCCTCCGTCCGTTGCGAAGAGACCTACGCAAAGGACGCCGCAGATGCCGGCAGCTCCGTGGACAGGCACGGCACCAACAGGGTCATCGATTCGCATTGTTCGCAGTCCGCTGGTCGCTGCGACCATCGTCATGCCGCCGATGATGCCGATGATCAGCGCCGAAGCCGGAGTGACTGCCGCGCATCCTGCGGTAATGGCTACGAGGCCCGCAAGAGCACCATTGAGGAGCATGCCGGGATCGGGAGTCCGCGTCGTTGCCCATGTGAGGAAGAGCGCGCAGAGGGCCCCGGCTGCTGCGGCAAGGTTGGTGTTCACTGCAATCAGGGAAATCGCATCGGCGTTCTGGACGCCGCTCGCTGCAATCTGCGATCCGGGATTGAAACCGAACCACCCAAACCAGAGGATGAAAACCCCGAGGCCGGCCAGCATGATGTTGTGACCCCTATGGACGCTGGGATCCTGATCGAATGCGCCGATACGCGGGCCCAGAAGCAGCGTACCGACGAGCCCAGCAATGCCCCCAACGGCGTGCACCACTCCCGATCCCGCGAAATCCACAAAACCGCGCTCCGCCAGCCATCCTCCACCCCATGCCCAATGCCCAACGACGGGGTAGATCAGCGCTGTCATACACAGAGAGATCAGCAGGTACGTGGAGAACTTCGTCCGCTCGGCCATCGCGCCACTCAAAATGGTTGCCGAAGTGCCTGCGAAGACCAGCTGGAATAGGAAGAATGCCATAACGGGAAGACCCTCGCGTTCTGCGCCGCTGAGGGCGAAACCCGTCCATCCCACAAATCCGTTGCCGGACCCAAACATGAGGGCGTACCCAACCGCAAAGAAGGCTATGGATGCGATGAGGAAGTCGCTGAAGTTCTTCATCAGGATATTGACGGCGTTCTTGGATCGCGTGAATCCTGCTTCGACGAGAGCGAACCCTGCTTGCATGAAGAAGACGAGAAACGCACTCAGGAGCACCCAGACGGTGTCGAGGGAGTAGGCAATGTCGGAGAGGGTGAGTTCCATGGGGAGGGGAAGGGAGAAGGGAGAAGGTAGCAGGGAGCAGTTTCGGGTGATTACACGTCGAAGTAGCGGTAGAACTCCCAAGGTGTCGGGCGCATGCCGCCCTCGGAGCACTCTGCGCGCTTGCCTTCGATGTAGCCTGCGATGAAGCTTTCGGAGAAGACGCCGCTCTTCGTGAGGAACGCATGGTCTGCTTCGAGAGCATCGAGTGCTGCGTCCAAGCTTGCTGGTGCATGCGGGATTTGGCTGAGCTTCGCACTATCCATCTTGTAGAGGTTTTCGTCCGTGTGAGCACCAGGCTTCAGGCCCTGCTCGATGCCATCGAGTCCTGCAAGCAGCAGCGCCGAGAAGGCGAGGTAGGGGTTGCAGGCGGCATCGGGCATCCTAAACTCCACGCGCTTGGCTTTGGGGTTCTGGCTATACATGGGGATACGGATCGCCGCGGAGCGGTTTCTGGCGGAGTAGATGAGGTTCACCGGAGCTTCGAAGCCCGGGACGAGGCGCTTGTAGCTGTTGGTCGTCGGGTTGCAGAGAGCACAGAGCGCCGGAGCGTGCTTGAGGAGTCCAGCGATGTAGGAAAGCGCCATGTCGCTTAAGCCCGCGTAGTTTCCTCCGGCGAAGAGGGGGCTTCCTTCCTTCCACAGACTCATGTGGACGTGCATTCCCGAGCCATTGTCTCCAAAGAGAGGCTTGGGCATGAAGGTCACCGTCTTGCCAAATTGCGCGGCGACGTTTCTCAGGATGTACTTGTAGCGGATGAGCTTGTCGGCCATGGTGAGCATTTCGTCTCGTTCCATGTCGATCTCGCCCTGGCCGGCTGTCGCCACTTCGTGGTGGACTGTTTCGATCTTGATGCCCGAGGCCTCGAGTTCCCTCACCATCGCGGCGCGCAGGGACTTGAGCTGATCCATGGGAGCACCGGGGAAATACCCCTCTTTGTTGCGGATCTTGTAGCCGAGGTTTCCTCCCTCTTCCGTCTTTCCCGTATTCCAGATGCCTTCCTTCGAATCCACTTCGTAGAAGCATCCGTTGCTGCTCTGGTCGTAGCGGACGGAGTCGAAGACGAAGAACTCCGCCTCCGGGCCAAAGTAGGCGGTGTCAGCAATACCGCTCTGTTGCAGATGCTCTACGGCCCTGCGTGCAATGGTTCGCGGGCTTCTGTCGTAGAGCTTTCCCGAGGTTGGGTCTTTCACATCACACAGAAGCGCCACCGTCGGCTCGCCATGGAACGTATCGAGGATGGCCGAAGCAGGGTCGGGCATCAGGAGCATGTCGCTCTCCTCGATGTTCTGAAATCCGCGAATGCTGCTTCCATCAAATCCCGCTCCGCCTTCGAAGATGTCGGCAAGCTCATGGATGGGCTTCGTGGTGTGCTGGAGCGTTCCGGGGACATCGACGAAGGTGTAGTCCGCGAAGGTGGCGTTGTGTTTCTTGGCAAACGCAATGACATCAGCCTTGGTTTTCATCGCCGGAGTAAACTCGAGATCTGCCCCTGCGCGGGCGAATTTTGCATCCGCGACGAGCGCGTCTTTGAGAGGGGAAGAGATGGGGTTCATAGGAATTGAGTAATGAAGAATTAAGTTAAGAAGAATTTCCAGGCGATTGTGGAATGAGTCTCGTGTTCTTGAAATAACTTTCTGTGCACAAGAATTGCACTGTTCTTATTTTGATCAACGCTTCTCTTCCTTAGTATCTCCTATTCCCATAAGGAATTAACACAAAAAATTCTCAGGGCATATTTGTTGTAAAAAATAATAACAACTTGCTACTCTCACAAAGTCATTGAATTCTTCATCATTGTTCATTCTCCATTTTTGATGCCCCGTGCACTCCTTCCCATCCTCGAAAGCATCGGTCTCGATGATAAAGAGGCTCAGCTCTATCTCGTTGGGCTTTCCCTTGGATCCGCACCAGCATCGGAGTACGCGAAATTGAGCAAGCTCAACCGCATCACGAGCTACAACGCGCTTGAGGGGATGGTGCAAAAGGGGATCTTCACCATGGAAAGAAAGATGCGCGCGAAGTGGTACGCCCCCGTTGCTCCGGAGTACCTCAGCATCGAGGCGCGCAAGAATGCCGAAGCGCTCGAGCGTGTGCTTCCGGAACTGCGCTCCTTGCAAGGAGCAAAGCACCGCAGTCCTCACGTGCGGTTCTTTGAGGGGTGGGAAGGTGTGCGCAAGGTGTACGAAGATACGCTCATGGCGAGCGGCGAACTTCTGAACTTTGCCAACTCCGCAGCCGTGCGACAGTTTTGGCCAGGCTATGACGAGGAGTACGTCGCTGCGCGTGTGAAGCGCGGCATCCACCTACGCGGCATTGCGCCCGATGATGCCGCGGGAAAGAAAGTTCATGGAGAAGACCGTCAAAGGCTCCGGGAGATTCGTCTTGTTCCCACCAAAGATTTCGATTTCCGCAACGAGATCAATATCTACGATCACAAAGTCGCCATCTGCTCCTTTGGGCACGGCGAGGAGGTTTTCGGTGTCATCATCGAAAGCAAGGAAGTCGCCGAGACGCAGCGGCAGATTTTCGAGATGGCGTGGAGATATGCGGGGAGAAAGTAGCTTGTAGCGTAGAGCTTAGAGCTTGTAGCATGAGTCTCCATGCGCCAATACCTCGATCTCCTGCAGCATATCCTCGAGAGTGGCACCGTCAAAGACGACCGCACGGGGACGGGCACGTACTCCATCTTCGGGGCGCAGATGCGGTTTGATTTGAACGAGGGATTTCCCATGCTGACAACGAAGAAGCTTTCCACGCGTGCCATCATCCATGAGCTGCTCTGGTTTTTGATGGGATCCACGAACATCAACTATCTTACGGAGAATGGCGTGTCGATCTGGGACGAATGGGCGACAGAAAAGGGGGATCTCGGCCCGGTCTACGGCAAGCAATGGCGTGCGTGGGAGGGGCCCCATGGGCGCGTGATCGATCAGGTGAGCGAAGTGATTGAGCAGATCAAGGCCCGACCGCATTCACGCCGCCTCATTGTTTCTGCGTGGAACCCTGCAGATCTCCCCGATGAGTCCATCGGTCCGCAGCAGAACGTAGAGCAGGGGAGGATGGCGCTTGCGCCGTGCCATTGTCTGTTTCAGTTTTATGTCGCAAATGGAAAATTGAGCTGCCAGCTCTATCAGCGCTCTGCCGACGTCTTCCTCGGCGTGCCCTTCAACATTGCGTCCTATTCCCTTCTCACACACATGGTCGCGCAGGTGTGCGGACTGGGTGTCGGCGATTTCGTCCACACATTCGGTGATGTGCACCTCTATAAAAATCACATCGAGCAGGCGCGGTTACAGTTATCGCGCGAGCCCAAGGCACTGCCGCAGCTCAAGATCAATCCTGACGTGAAATCCATCTTCGATTTCCGCTTTGGGGATTTCGCAATCCTCCACTACGATCCGCACCCCAGCATCAAGGCGCCGATTGCGGTGTAATGTGATACAATGGGTGTGTGCGCATCTCTCTCATAGCAGCGGCATCCGAAAACAACGTGATCGGCGATCATGGGAGGATTCCGTGGGATATCCCTGCGGATCTCCAGTATTTTCGTCGCACGACGCAGGGGCATGTTGTGATCATGGGCCGAAAGACCTACGAGTCCATCGGCCATCCACTTCCGAAGCGACCCAATATTGTGATTACGCGGCAGAAGGGATTGAGAGCAGAGGGATGTGACGTGGTGGGTTCGTTGGAGGAGGCACTGGAGAAGGCAAAGGGGCAAAACGGAAATATGGCAAAAGGTGAAGATGAAGTTTTTGTCATTGGTGGAGGGGAGATTTACAGAGAAGCATTACCAAAGGCAGATCGTGTGTACCTGACACGTGTACATACAACGATCGCGGGTGATGCGTACTTTCCCGAGTTTCACTCCAAGCAGTGGATGGAAGTGAGCAGTGAGAGACATGAAGCACAAGAAGGGCAGCCGGCGTACACGTTTCTGGTGTATGAGAAGAGGTTATGAATTGAAAATTGAAGATGGAAAATTGAAAAGTTTCCGACTTCGAATGGAACGGAATCTTGGCTTATAGAAGAGATAAAATTTGAGTGTGAGCAATTCGCATGACTTTAGAAATGCATGCCCGATCGTCGCATGCACACTGTGCGCATGAACAGAAGTTCACTAGTACTGGCAGAAAACCCGGGGACGATGGAAATCCTTTCAGGAGAGGAGCGCCTGCAGCGTGCCACACAGTATGCGACGACCTTAGACGATGTATCGCGGCAGATCGATATCGAGCTCAAGTTGCTGGAGTTTGAGGTGCGCCAGGGAATCGTCGATGAGACCGCGAATGAGATTCGCCAGATACTCGAGCATCGACAGAATGTGATCGCGCCGCTTGCAGCGGAATACGGGAGTGTTCAGGTTGCCAATCTTGCTCCGGGAGTTGGAGGCATGGCTCCGGTTGACGGAGAAGTTTCTGAGATTTATGTGAGTGCCAATCAGGTGGCACATGGTGCCAAAGCGGATCTTCAGGGGATTTTAGTGCACGAAGAGCGTCATACAGATCAGGTGGATTTGCAGTCAGGCAATGGTGCTGTGTTGATTGTGGATGGCCAAGAAGTCACAGATGACACGGTGCTTCTCGAGGGTGATACCGAAACGCATGTCATCGATGTGACGGGTTATGACAGAAATGATCGGCCGGCTGCTGTGTATGGGGAGGGCAAGGATGTAGCGGATGGTATCCGAGAGAATCATGAGGGATTGTGGAATGAAGTGCTCACCGAAACCGGAAAGGTGGAGGATCTGCAGAACGCCGTGTGGATGGATGGAGTGGAGCAGGGAACGCTTTCTTCAGAGGAAATCGCACAGCAGGCCGAACAAACGGGGTACATGTTCAATGACAAGTTCATTGCCACCCAAAATGCAGTCTGGGCTGAGGCCATCGAGAGTGGGAGAGTTACGGCCCAGGAAGTGCAGGAGGTCGCGCAGCTGCTGGGCATAGAGCTTTCTTCCGAGGTCAATCGGGCGATTGCAAAAGTCGCTGCAGGGACGCGGGAGTTGTACCTTAGTGGTCCTACATCAACGCGGAGAAGCGTGGCTCTGGGTGCGTAAAACGGACTACCGTCCAATCAGCCGCAAAAATTCTTCCCGTGTCTTTTCGTCCTTTTTCATCAATCCTTTCACGGTGCTGGTCATGGCCTGGCTGTGCTGCTTTTCCACTCCCCGCATCATCATGCAGAAGTGATTGGCTTCCATGACCACACCAATACCCTTGGGCTTCAGCGCCTTCTCCAGGGCATCGCAGATCTGCTGTGTGAGGCGCTCCTGGGTTTGGAGCCTACGCGCATACATATCGACGATGCGGGCGATCTTGCTGAGGCCCAGCACATGCTTGCTCGGCACATAGCCCACATGCACCTTTCCTGTGAAGGGGAGCAGATGGTGCTCGCAGAGGCTGTAGCACTCGATGTCCCGGACGATCACCATGCCATCGGTTTCTGTGGGGAAGAGCGCGCCGTTCACAATCGTTTTGAGGCTCTCATCGTAGCCCTTCGTTAAAAATTTCATGGCCTCAGCAGCGCGTTTGGGGGTTTTGAGAAGACCAGTACGCTTGGGGTCTTCGCCGATGGCCTTCAGAAGATCATGGAATAGCTTTTCCATGCTCTTATCATAGTGTGATAGGCGTGAGTGCACAGTGTTGATCCAGAGTTTTTTCTAGAAGAGACTCCCACGATACTCCGAGGAGGGGGTGGAGAGTTTGAGGATCAATGAGCTCACAGAGCGGTCCCAGAACGAACCGGCGTTCATGCATTCTGGGATGGGGAACAACGAGCTGACAGCCATCTTTATGAGGGATAACCATGTCCCCGCAGAGCAGTAGATCCAGATCGATGGTACGTGGGCCAAAGCGATAGGGTGGAGCTTTGCCAAGGGAGGATTCGATTGCCTGGAGGATGGTATGGATCTCCCCCGGGGATTTTTCTGTGGTGGCATGCGCTACGGCATTTAAAAAATCATCCTGATCCTCCACTTCGCGTGCAGAGGATCTGTACACAGAGGAATACTGGATAGCGGGGAAGTGACTACGAAGCATAGAGGCAGCTTTCCGGAGGTGATTTTCCGGGTGGATATTGGAGCCGAGGCCGATGTAGATGTGTTGATTGGGAACCATGCAGTATCAATCTACTTTCTTTTGTCTGCGCGACAAAAGAAAGTAGCAAAGAAAAGCGCACCCGCAGCCAAAGCCCCTCCTCTCGGCCCTGGGTCTCGCTGGAAACGCCTCCAAGGCTTCGGCGTTTCCAGCTCGACTGCGCTGCGGCGCAGAGCTGTGCCTTCCTCTTCACCCCTGCCTACCGGCAGGCAGGCCCAGTGGCTGCGGATTCCTCCAGTGTACTTTTATGGTCGAGTGATGGTTGCTTTTACACCTCTCACTCCCGGCAGCGGTTGCTTCAACACAGACACCTTCACTGATTCTGGCTTATAGGATTTCAAAATCATCGCTGCGATATCTTCCGCAAGCCGCTCGATCGTCTTCCGTTCGATTTTGGCGAGAACGCGGACATCATGGACCAACTGCTCGTAGTCGATCCCCTGCGTGACGTCATCGGTTTTTCCTACAGGGGAAAGATCACTCAGGAGTTCGATTGTCACCAGGATCCGTTGCTCGGTTTTACGTTCCTCTTCGGGAACACCGATATGGGTCCAGAGTTCGAGGTCGTGGATGGTAAGAGTATTCATGAGACGGCATTATGAGCCAATCCTCCTCTTTTTGCTCGGGTCCGTTCTATTTGACTACATTCGAAGATGGATTAAAGTAATCAACTTTATGAGCGAAAGCATTCCTATCGCCAACGTTGAACTCGAACGAAGGCGCTTGCGCCTTGAAAATCTTCCTGCGCGTCACATAGCGAAGATGATGAAGATGCTCGGAGATGAAATGAGAATTCAGGTCGAAATTGAGCCGGTATGGCAACATTTCGGATGTGTGACCCGGACCGACGGCACCAAAACCTACTTTCGTGGTGCGCATTTTGATTTGAATGGCATGGGTTCTATGGAGGTGGCGGTAGACAAAGGCTTTGCTTCCCATTTTTTACAACAGGCGGGTTTTAACGTTATCCCTGGCAAGACGTTTTACGCGCCGCAATTTGCGGAATCCCTTCTCAGTGGCGATAGCGTGGATGCGGCATACCAACATGCGAAAAACAATGTAGGTTTCCCAGTGGTATTGAAGCCAAATACGGCTTCACAAGGCAGGCTTGTGTGTGTTGCAAATGACAGGCGAACATTCATGCAGGCCGCACGCGCCATCACCAAGATCGATAAGGTGTTTCTGGTTCAGCCTCTGGTCGAGGGCCATGACTATAGAATCGTTGTATTGGACGGCGAGGTTCTTTCGGCTTACGAGCGTTTGCCTCTTACGGTGACCGGCGATGGTATGTCCACCATTGATCAATTGCTCTGCGCGAAACAGGAAGATTTCGAGCTGCGCGGAAGGGATACAAAAATCCAAACTAATGATTTCCGGATCAGTAACCGGTTGCGTCGCTACAAGATGACGCGCGCTACCGTTCTTCCTATGGGTTCTGCGTTTGCTCTTCTCGATAACAAGAATCTTTCGAGTGGGGGTGAAGCGGTGGATGCGACAGCAGACATACATCCCAGCTATGCCACCCTTGCGGCAAAGATTGTGAAGACGATGGGCCTGCGTTATTGCGGCTTGGATTTGATGGTGCAAGACGATATCAGGAAGCCTTTGCATGCCGAGAAGAACTCCTATCAGGTTATTGAAATCAATTCTGCCCCGGGCGTCGATCATTACGGGGAGTCCGGCGATAAACAGAATCGTATCGTCGCCGAAATATATAGAAAAATACTTATTGCTTTGGCAGGACGAACGTCCGGTGATGTCTTGCCTGTACAGCAGACAATACCGGTAGAGCTGAAGCATGGACGGCTGTACGCACCAGAAGACTTCTAGCCTTGTTGCGGCGGTGACCGCTTCACCCCAAAGAGCTCCGTTCGCTCCGCAAGCGGCGTAGCGGCAACCTTGCGCGCCAGCCACTTTGTCACGGTGATCGCCGTGAACATCGAGAGGAAGACGCCGAGGCCGAGGGTGATCGCGAAGCCGCGAACGATCGACGTACCGATCATGAAGAGGATAGAGCAGGTAATGAGCGTAGAGACGTTGCCGTCGCGGATACTGGGCCATGCCTTCTCAAATCCCGTCTCGAGCGCGAGGGCGAAGCTCCTGCCACGTCGAAGCTCTTCTTTAATGCGTTCAAAGATTAGCACGTTGGCATCCACCGCCATACCCGTACTGAGGATGATGCCGGCCATACCCGCGAGTGTGAGCACGACGTACTGCCCTGAGAAGAGGAAGAGGGGCAGCTTCATCATCACGAAGTAGAGCAGCGTATAGAGCGTGAGGGCGATATTGGCGAGAGCGCCGAGCATGCGGTAGACCAGGAGCATGTAGATCATGAGGAGCACGATGCCCACCGCGGAGGCCTGCATCGATGTGCGCAGGGCATCCGCTCCGAGCGTGGCCTCCACTGTGCGCTGCCCAGCGAGGAAGATGGGTGCGGGGATCGCTCCGGTGTTGAGGTCTTGAGCGAGGAGACGGGCTTCGTCGAAGTTTTGACTGCCGGTGATCACGGCCGATCCTCCGGAGATCTCCCCCTGTACCACCGGTGCGGAAATGAGGTCTCCACCGACGAAGATCGCGAGGCGCTTGCCGACATTGCGCTTGGTGAGCTCTTGGAAGAGTCTGCCGCCCTCCTCATCAAAGAGGATCTGCACCACGGGGATATTGGTCACGGGATCGAGCGTCACCGTCGCAGAGCGGAAGTGCTTGCCATCAAGCGCTGTGTCCTTCCAGCCGGTGGGTTCGAGCGAGAAGAAGATGGAACGCAACGTGACAGCCTCTTCTTTAGAGCGCACGCGGCCGGCTTGCAGGTCGGCGAGGATCTGGCCGGCTCGCAGAGCATCCGGATCCGCGGCGATGATCAGTTCGTCGTAGCCCACCATGTCGGCAGAGGTGCTCGGAGGAGCATCGGTGCGGATGATGTGGTAGCCGTACTGCGTCTCGACAGGGTCGCTTACAGTTCCGACATCCTGGCTGAATGCTACCTGTTCGAAGCCCGGAGAGATGGTGCCTCTCGCCACGGCCTCCATCTTGCCTCCACGACTGGCGGAATCGGCGTCGGACTTCGTTTTTGCAATCTGCTCGAAGCTTGCTCCCGCAGCGATTTCCACCTTGAGTTCCCGGGCGAGAGCGGCAGCCTGTTCCTTGGTGCGTGTCACCGAGGAGGCGGCTTGGGTTGCTCCTTTGTACGCGACGAGGATGTGGCTCACGTGCGCCTCATCACTACCGGGGATGAAGGTACGCAGGAAGAGGACCCTACTGGTGCCGTCATCCATCGCAACCGCTTTGAGTTCTCCCGCTTTCATGGCGCGCAGAGTCCCGACGATTCGCGGAGACGTGGATGCGGCGAGAGGCCCCTTGATGTGCTCGACGTACTTCACGCCATCCTCGCTACGCTGCAAGAGCGTGAAGGCCGTCGGGGCTTCATTCACCGTGCGGCCAGTCTGGGTCTTTGCGCGTGTGATTTCACTCAGGAAGATGCCATCGACCATTTTCTCGGTTGGGTTGCCCTGCTCATCTTGAGAGGGGACGGTGATGGTTGCCTCCCTGCGCTGCACGCCGCTCTTCGGCGACAGATTCCAGAGATCTTCCAGGCCCTTGGGGAGCGTGCTCTTGAAGTACAGCTGCTCGCCAAGCGAGATCACTCCGAGCTTGCCGCTCATGTCCTCGGCGAGCGCGGCGAGTGTGATGCCGCTTTCCGACAGGCGTCGCTGTGCATCCCGCACAGACTTTTCCACGCCAGCACGGTACTCGGCCGTGGCCTCCGTGTACTCTTCTTTGAATTCCAGCTTGATGGTCTTGCCGACCGTTGCAATGCACTGCTGGACATCAACAACACCAGGACACTCCACGAGCAGGTGCTTTTCGTTGCCGATCACCGAGGGCGTGATCGTCGCTTCACTCACTCCCAGGCTGTTGATGCGGCGTTCCAGAACTGTTCGGATAGCCTCCAGCACGTTGCGCTGCTGCTCGTCGAGCGCAGTGACCTGCATTTCGAGGTTGCCGATGGTCTCCACACTCGCTCCCTGCGCATTTGCTTGCTCAATACCCTGCTCGAGTGCGGCGCGCTGATCGAGCATTTCTTGTTCCGAGATGCGGAAATCCAGTTGCGTTCCTCCCGCGAGATCGAGTCCGTAGTGGATCGACGGCCATCGGAGCAGCGGAATGCCGCTTCGCCACTCTTGTGGGAGAGAGATGATGATCAGAATTGCCGCAACAAATAACGTTGCAGATGACCGGAGCAGGGATCGGTTGGGTGACATACAACTACGGAAGGGGAGTGAATTGCACGTGAAGTCCCACATTCACGTCATCCGCGAAGACGCGGGCGAGTGCAACTGTGGGGATGCCAGTGATGATGATGTCGTCTTTGAGTTCTGCAGTATCCACCTGCAGCTTCGCCACAAGATTGCCGCGCACGAAGATGCCGATGTTCTTGCCCACGTTCTGCTTAAACACCTTACGCATGAGCTCTCGTCCATCTGCATTGAATTGCAGGGTGATGCGGCCGCGATTGTCTGGCTCTTCGGACGCTATCACCCATTCGAGGTGCCCCTGATGAATGCCTGTTTCCATAAAACCGCCATGAGCATCGATGCTGACTGTGGGCGTTTCGCTCTGCTTGGATTCCCGCATGATGGTCAGAGTAAAAGGCGTCGTGAGATCCTCTCTCAGCAGTTCTGCTGCTGCAGCAGTCTCCGTGGTGAAGGAAAGCTCTGGCCCCGCTCCTCTCTGTGCGATGTCCAGACCGCGTACCTCTTCACCCATGCTTTCGAGCATGCGCTCCACGACGCGCGTCACTGCGAGTGAAAGCTCAGAAAGTCGTGAGGCATCTTCGGTATTGAACGTCAGTTGGTACGTGGCACGGGTGCCCCGGCCGCAGGAAGCGAGGAGCACACAGAGCGACAGGCCGGCGACGATTGATCGGCGCATACAGGAGGCAAGTGTAGGGGCGGGAATGGAGAATGGAAAATTGAAAATGGGAATTTCCGCCGATACCCGAAAACAGACGTTGCGATTCAATTAGTTACTCCTGTCAATGTCCCCTGACGAGGTGCGTGTTCTTCCGGAGCATCTTTCCGCGAAGATCTATTCCATCGATGACACATCCGTCGTCGCAGATGCAGTCTCGGAGATCGCTGTTCTCGATGATGCAATGGTCGAAGAGTACGACGTTTTCGAGGGTGGAGTTTTGGATGCGGCAGTTTTTTCCGATCACCACGCTGCCAATACATTTTCCTGGATCATCCACCTGGGAGCTGGGATCTTTCTTGAGTCCTTGAACGAGTACCCTTGTTGCCTCGATGTACGATTCAAACGAGCCGATATCGAACCATTGTCCTTCCTCAGGGATGTAGGCGCATACATCGATGCCTCTCCTCAGGAATTCCTCAAAAATTCCGCCGACATTGTCGGGGTGCTTCTCCGCGAACTCTACGAGAACGCGCAGGTGGGATTTGGGAATGTACGACACTCCTGTGGAGATATAGGTCGATTTCGGTTCTGCGGGTTTCTCTTCAAAACTTTGGACCTTCTCGACTCTCCCGCCTTCGATGGCCGTAAGTGTCTTGCCTCGGGGATCTTCCAGTACCACCGTGCCGAATGCGCGGGCCAGCGATCTCTCGTGGATATCGTGCGCGATGATGACGGGGGACTGTGAAGAGTGCTGAATGAATGCAAAAAAGGGATCGAACGCGAAGCCGCAGTAGTTATCCCCCGTGAGCAGGAGCACATCGTCTTCTATGTTCGTATGGTTGATCCACTGCGCTACAGCACCGAGCGCGCCGAGCTTACGGTCGTCCGAGCGCGTGTCCTCGATCAGGATGTCGATGGGGGCGTGGGGGGTGGGGCGCAGGTCGTCGGATTGCAATTTCCACTGATGAAAGGCATCGGCGAATGCGGCATTCGTACTGACCGTGATAGCAATTTCTGGCGGAATGCTTCTGACGAGGTGCGTGAGGATCGGCTTGCCGGCAAGGGGCAGCAGCGGCTTGGGGCGCGACTCGGTGAGTGGCCAGAGACGTGTGGCGAATCCGCCGGCGAGGATGAAGGCGTGCACGGACGAAGTATGAATTCGGAATGCAGAATGCGGAATGGATTTTCTTCAATTCCGCATTAACGCAGAAACCATCCCCACCAACCTCCTTTCGGACGCACCACGGTTACCGGCACTCCCTCGATGGATTCGACCGATTCGTCGCGCTCGACGATGCCGAGGACGGAGGGAAGGAGGATGTAGGTGATGCCACGATTGCGGCACGCGGAAAGCAGGTTGATCGACTGCTCCAGGTCGCTTGCCTGGATCACGTGGGTGATGCCGAAGCGCGACAGTACCTCCTCGAGCTTGTTGAGCTTGCCGAGCACGGGGGTGCCTTCGATTTCCTCATCTTTCACGCCGCGTCCATCGAGGATCGCGACGGGTCTGAGGGCGCTCCTGTGAACGCGCATCGATTGGAGTAGCGCACGCGATTCGCGCGTGACGCCGACAAGCAGGGTGGGAAAGGCAGGCGGGTTGCGGCGCAGGAAGCCGCGCTGCAGGCGTTCCCACAGGATGTGCCATGCGAGCGTGCCCAATACGCTGAGCGTGAAAGCGTAGACGAGCAGCATGCGGCTGAAGAATTCCTTGTAGGTGAAGTAGTAGGAGATGGTGAAGAGCGCTATGCCCACGAGGCAGGCATAGGCGATGTACGCCGCGTTGCGCAGGGTCGCCTGGCTTCGCGTGAGCGCAAATGTTCGCGTCGTTGCAAGGACGACGAGCCACGCGGGTGCAACAGCCAGCGTTACCACGAGGAATCTCCCCAGGAGAAAATCCGTCGAAAGGATAGGCCCGACTCTCAGGAAGTACGCCAGTGCGTAGGCCACTGCAAATACCGCGAGATCAGAGAGGAGCCACAGGACCAAAAGCAGGCGATAACGGAACATGAAGATAGCTTATAGCGTTCAGCTTTCCGGTGTCAGCTTTTTATCCAGTTCCCGGTTCGCCTACTATCGAGCATTCCATTTATACGGCAGTTTCGTACTGTCCCATGGTACTTGCCCTGACCACTGGTGCAGCCCTTCGATCATCGGTGCTCCTCCAGGGAAGGCGTACGTTTCAAACCACCGGAGCTTCGCAGCGATTGCAGCATTGCTCTTTGCACGCTCGACGAATGCGCTGCGCTGGAATACGTAGTAGGCAAGGGATTCGGAGAAGTCCTCGAAGACATCCCATGCGGCGTAGCCTGTAACGAAATCCTCCGGTTTCACGCCAGACTTCTGCACGTTACTGGCTGTCCAGGAGATCTCGTAGAACGCGATGCTCGGATCGTTGCGGTACATCATCTCTCCGCCATCCTTGAACGCTGTCTCGCCGGCATCGGGCGTGCCCTGGAAGCAACCGAGATCCATCACGTGGCCGAATTCATGGACGAGCAGCGCGCGAAATTCCTCTTCGGGCAGGCCTCCTCTGACGATGATATTTTCCTTTCCGGCAAGACCTCGCGGGGCGTCTGGTTCGTAGCGGACATAGAAGCTCTTGAGGGCGGCAATGCACGGACTTGGCATCATGCGGAACATTTCGTTGGCGATGATGCGATCGGCCATGCGGATATCCGGCTGATCGACGACGGGCAACAGGGGAAGCGGAGCTGCAACATGGGTATCACTTTTCACAGCCTGCTTCACAGATGGCGATACCTGGGCGATGAGCGGACTGCGGTTCTTGCGCGCCCGGAGAGCCGTACGCTTCACAGAAGAAGCGGTGCGTAGCTTGGCCTGCCAGAAACTGCCGAGGCTTGCGACGGCATGGTTCTGTGCTACGCTCTGCCCGGAAGTACTGGGAGTGGCGCTGAGTACTAGGGCTATGCCGATAATCGTGGCGAGGCGCATGACTCTCATGTGCATGAAAAATGGTAGTATTTTATACTGTAAAACTACTAAAATGTCAAATACTGCTTCCGATGATTCGGCGGGCCAATCGGCCCAAAATTCCGTAGCCCCTGGCGTTTCTCCTACAATGACGGTGTACCCCGGACAGGTGCATACGGTCACCATCGAAAAGTTGAGCTTTGGAGGCGATGGATTTGCCAGAATCGGCGATTGCGCGTTGTTTATCCCTGGTACTATCCCTGGCCAGCAGGTCGAGATCGTCGTGACGAAGTTTCGGGGAAATAGCGCCGAGGCCAAGGTGAAAAAAATCATCCGCAAGGCAAAAGATGAGGTCATGCCCCGTTGCCAGCACTTTCACGAGTGCGGGGGGTGCCAGTGGCAAAATCTTCCCTATGAACGGCAGATTGCGTACAAAGAGGATATCGTCCGTGAGACGCTCCTGCACCTCACGCCCTGCGACGAGAGCGTGCGGGCCAACCTCCCGGGTCGCGTGCTCAAGATCATCCCGAGTCCGCAGGTGTACCACTACAGAAACAAGCTCGAGCTCTCCTTTGGTTTTTCTTCCATGCGCACTGAGGAACAGGCGGGCAAGCGGATCTACTTCGACGAGGGGCCGACGATCGGTTTTCATCAGCCTGGCCAGTGGCAGACGGTCCTGCCGATCACGGAGTGCCACCTGTACGACGAGCAGATTGGAGCGCTCCTGAGTGATGTCCGTCGCTTCATGACGGACTCGCACCTGCCTGTCCATAATCCCAAGACCCACAAAGGACTTCTGCGTACGCTCCTGCTCCGTCGCGGCGTGCACACTGGCGAGATGATGATTGCCTTCACGGTAAAAGCGCGAAAGAAGGAGCTGGAGCCCGTGTTCCAGCACTTCATGCGCTTCGCCGGACGCTCGGGTCTCAAGTCGTTGCTCGTCATTGAAAATCTCGGTCTCAATGACAAGCCCGAGCAGCCCAAGGTGCACTGCCTTGCGGGCAAGCCAACGATCACCGAGCGCCTCTTCGATTTGTCCTTTGAGATCTCTCCGTTCTCTTTCTTCCAGACCAATACCTTGGGCGCAGAAAAGCTCTACCAGATGATCGTCGATGGGGCACAGATCACCCAAAAGGATACGGTTCTTGATGCATACTGCGGCATGGGAACCATCGGTCAGTACGTCGCGCGGTTCGCCCAGAAAGTCGTAGGAGTCGAAAGCCATCCCACCGCGGTGGAGGATGCGCTACGCAGCGCTGGGAAAAACCGTATCGGCAACATTACTTTCTATAAGGGGCGCATGGAGCAGGTGATCGGGGACCAGCTCTCTCCCGATGGGAAGCATACGTTCACCGTCGCCATCGTCGATCCGCCGCGCGCGGGAATGCACCCGAAGGCATTGGCAGGAGTCCTGGCTCACAAGCCTGAGCGACTGGTGTATGTGTCGTGCAATACAGCGACCTTCGCCCGCGATCTTGGGGTGATACTGAACGATGGCTACGATTTGCGCACGGTACAGCCGGTGGATCTCTTCCCACACACGTCGCATATCGAGACGGTGGCGGTGCTGCAGAGGAAGGGGTAAAGCGTGTCATGGTGAGCCTGTCATCCCGAGCGTAGTCGAGGGACGAACCATAGACACGCGATGTTGCCCTTCGACTACGCTCAGGGTGACATCGCTAACATTGATTCCCTTATGCAACGCATCACCCTTCTCTGCATCGGCTCGCTCAAATCTTCCTGGGCAAAAGCTGCGTGTGAGGATTACGCGGATCGATTAGGCCATGCATTGGCATTCGACATCGCAGAATTGCCCGCGAGCAAAGCGCGCGAACCCGAGAAGCAGAGAGAAGAGGAGTCGGAGCGGATTATCGCAGCAGTGGAAAAACGGTCGGGAAGTCTATGGGTACTCGATGAACGGGGGAGAGAGATGACATCCGCGGTATTTGCAAAAGAGTTGCAGAATGCAAAGGACCGAGGGGATGCCATGCTCTTTGTGCTTGGCGGTGCGTATGGATTGAACGATGCTGTACGGAAGAAGGCGCATCGATTGCTGAGACTCAGCGCGATGACATTGCCGCATGAACTCTGTCGTGTGGTGTTTTTGGAGCAGTTGTATCGAGCGTGCGAAATTGGGAGGGGGAGTGGGTATCATCATTGAGAAGCGAGATGCGTAGTTGGTTTCCCCCTTTCTTTTGTCAGCCAGACAAAAGAAAGGGGGAAAGAAAAACTCTCCGCGCGCCAACACCCCTCCGCCCGGCCCTGTGTCTCGCAGGAAACGCCTCCAAGGATTCGGCGTTTCCCTCTCGACAGCGCTGCGGCGCAAAGCAGGGCCTTCCCCTTCACCCCTGCCTACCGGCAGGCAGGCCCCGTGCCTGCACGCCGTAGTGCGTTTCGGCACGCAGGCGTGGCGCGCGGGGCCCACCCTTCTACGACAAAAACCCTCTCCGCATATCCTGATTCATTGATTGCAAGGTCTTCCCGGCGGCATCTTTCACCGTCGCCCTCCAAGCAACATTGATCCGCACATCGTAGCGGCTATCGACATCCAGTCTGAGTTCCAATGTTGCATTGTTCTTCAGCGGGATCGGTTCAAGAAGTGGGAGATAGATCTGTTGCCAGTGCGTTGGTTTTTCATAGGGGCTTGTAGAGAGGGTAATGCCGGGGGCGAGAGTGGATTCCCACCAAAGGCAGAAACCAAAGATAGTTTGTAGCTTCGAGCTTTCAGCTTTCAGCTTCCACGGGATGCACCCCTTGCGTTGTTCTTTGTTCAGCTTGGAGAAATCCATACTGTCCCATTCTCGGACACCATCTTTCAGCAAATCTTCCGGGTGAATCTCTTTCACATACATATTGTTCATTGCTGTGTCGCGTGCTGCATTCCACTGCAAATCACCTTCAATGCCTGACCAGGTGTCGATGGATTTCTGTATGCGGTCGCTCACCACCGGAGCGACATATTGCCGAAGGTTCATCGGCATGATGCTTCCTCCCGGTTTCAGAAATCGCTTGGCATCATGGAGATTCCCAATGATCGACTCCTCCAGCGCGAAGTTCCCGAAGGTTTCACTGATGACGAGATCCACTTTCGGAGGGTGCTTCACATCCATCGAGTGCTTGTGGATGAACTGGCAGCCAGTGATGCCATTCTCTTTCGCAAGATCTCTGCTGATAGCACTCAGCTCAGAGACTTCGTAGAGGTGACATTCTTTGGCCCCGAGCTTGCGGGCGAGAAACGAGAGATAGCCTGTTCCCGCTCCGATATCTGCGACCACGGTCTTTCCCGGAACAATCAGCTTTTTGAGGGCATCGCTAAACGCCCGATTCCGAACAGAATCGGCAAGGATGGTACGTTGATACTCGATCAGGGACATCACACGTCATTGTAGAGACGTGCCGGTGACACGTCTCTACGTTTCCATCCAAATTGACGCTATTACGGAAGCAGCGCAGCCATCTGTCCGGAGCTTTGCAGGAGGAGCGTGCTGTAATACACGCAGAGTTCCGCGAAGGCATTAATACTTTTCTGATGAGAGAAGAGCTTCATAGAGAAAGGGGAGCTCTACAGGCAGCTCCGCAATCGTGGGAAGAAGCGCAAGTGGTACGGCGCTCCCGACGGACGCAGACACACGAAGATTCCCCATCGTCGTTCCATCGATGATCGTCCGATGGTGGTGGAGAGCAGGCGGCGGTACGGCGACTGGGAGAGCGATCTCGTGGTAGGTGTGTCTGCCATTGCCATCTTCGTCGAGCGGAAGTCCAAACTGCTCCGTGCAGCCCTCCTATCAGATCAAACCGCGGAGGCGATGACACGGGGTGCGCGGGAAGCATTCCAGAAAGATTTCGTAGCGGAGGTTCATGAACCTCCGCTACGGTAATGCTCATGGCTTCCTACCCCATCATTACTCTCAAACCTGCGGCTGATGTTCACCTGCGCAACCGTCACCACGCGATCTTCCGTTCGGCGGTAGATCGACCGCCCGCCTGTGAGGATGGCGCCATCGTCGAGGTGCGGAGTTCCAAGGGGGATTTCCTCTGCTTTGCGCACTGGAACAGCAAGGCCTACATCTGCGGAAGAGCGATTTCCTTTACCGAGGGCGATCCACTGGATGCATTGCAAAACAATATCCGGCAGTCCGTCGCTTTGCGAGATCCGTTCTTCTCCCGTGAAGATACGACGGCTTACCGCCTGATCAACGCCGAAGGCGACGGCATCCCCGGACTCATCGTCGATCGCTACGGATCGGTGCTTGCGGTGCAGTTCACTACTCTCGGCATGGATCGCATGCGCGATGCCGTTATCGCCGTACTGCGAGAAGCGTGCTCGCCGACGGGGATCTACGAAAAATCCGGCGGGAGTGCGCGCAAGAAAGAGGGATTGCCCGAGAGGGAAGGGTGGATCGCGGGCGGAGGCGATACGGAGGTTCCCGTGACCGAGCGTGGCATGCAATTCTTGATTTCACTTTCGGGAAGTCAGAAAACAGGACTCTTTCTCGATCAGCGCGAGATGCGATCGCTCGTTCGCTCTCTGGCCAAAGATCGCACGGTGCTCGATTGCTGCAGTTACGTTGGGGGATTTTCGCTCGCCGCCCTCCTCGGAGGAGCTGCAGCGGCCGATGCCGTCGACTATGACAAGGCTGCACTGGAGACTGCGCAAACACACATGGCGATGAATGGCGTCGATCTCTCTCGCTTCGCGACCTATCCCGAAGATGTCTTTCACTTTCTCCGGCGCTCCCCCAAGCCCCGCGCCTACGATTTTGTGATCCTCGACCCGCCGGCGTTTGCAAAGCGCAGCGCAGATCTCGAGCCCGCAAAGAAGGCGTACGCCGATCTCAACCGTCTCGGCATGCAAGCACTTCCCGAGAGCGGGGGACTGCTTCTGACATGCTCCTGTTCGTACCAGATGGATACCGAGACCTTTCAAACCGTCGTCTTCACTGCAGCACGCCAGGCGAAGCGATCTGTCCGGATCCTGCAGCGCCACCGACTCGCTATTGACCATCCTGTGAACCTTTTCCATCCCGAGACGGAGTATCTCAAGAGTTTGCTGCTGTGGGTAGCGTAGGCCCGTAGTATGATGCCCGCATGCTTGAAGGGATCATCGCGTGGCTCACGCACATGGCGCAGACCGTACCATTGCCCCTGTATGTGACGGTCGGCGGCGTTATCGAAGAGATCATCGCGCCGATTCCGTCGCCGCTCGTCTCCACGCTCGCGGGGAGCATCGTTCTCACGCAGGAGCTCGGCATTCCCTATCTCCTCTGGATCTGCGCGCTTGCCACCCTCTCCAAGACGTTCGGTGCCTGGATCTTCTATGTCATTGGCGACAAACTTGAGGATCTCGCCGTTCCCCGTTTTGGAAAGTATATCGGGGTGTGTCACAAAGATCTCGAGCACTTCGGCGGGCGCTTCAATGGCACGAGCCGCGATGAGCTCACGCTGCTTTTTCTGCGCGCGATTCCCGTGATGCCATCGACGCCGATCTCCCTGCTCTGCGGCATCCTCAAGATCCGCATGCGGACATTTCTCCTGGCCACCTATGGCGGGTTTTACCTCCGCAGCCTCTTCTTCATGCTCATGGGTTATACGGGTCTTTCCGCCGCAGAGTCGCTCATGCAGGGGATCGACACCGCTGAAACGTTCTTTAAAGTGATCATCGTCGGAGGAGTCGGCATGGTCCTTGCGTGGTTGTACTGGAAGAGACGAACCGGACACCCGGCGAATTGGTTTAAGAGAAAGAGTGCGGAGTGATGGTTCCTCACTGCAGCGTCTTCTTCGCTCTTGCCAGCAGTCTTTTTAGTACATGCTTCGAGGCCAGGGTAGCGCTCTGCACAGGACTCACTGGCTCGGGGATGGCGCTGATGGTTTTCCCTGCATAACGATTGGGGACAAGTTGCCCCGTACGGATATCGGTGATATTTCGCAGGTGCATTTTTCCGATGTAGGGATCGGAGTGCATCGGCGTGTAGTAGAGGCAATTCTCAAAATAGTAGTGCGTCACTTGGCTGTGGCGTGTGCGTGACGCATCGGTAATGCTCTCACCACCGTGGAGCAGAGTGGCCGCCCAGATCGCTGCTTGCCCTTTCTTCATGGTCACGATGTGCTTGCGCATGCCGGTTGCTTCCACGTAGGCCTGCATACAGTCTTCGTAGCGCGCATAGGACTCCCTGCCGGAGGGGAGCCCGAGATCATGGAAGTCCCAGGCGGGCATCTTGTGACTGCCCGGGTAGACGTGGAGTGGGCCGCACGAGGTATCGATGTCTTCCAGTGCGATCCACACACCGCACATGAAGTGATGGGGGATGCAGTGAAAATGGATCGTGTCGCTGTGCGTGTGCTGCTCTGTGCCGTGGGCGAAGTTGAGGGTCTGAAAGGGGATGGGGTCTCGCTGGTAGAGCAGCCGCAAGATGCGGTCGATGTGCGGCAGTGTCGCAAGGGTCTTCGCGTTTGCATTGTCCTTCCATGCATCCTGAATCCGGTTGCTACCCCGGAACATCGGATGCAGTGTGGCAACCATCTGTGCTATCAGTGCATCGCGATTGGGAATCTCTGCATCGACTACCACGTACCCGTCTTGGGCAAATGCTTCAACGAGCGCGCGATCGGCATCACTGAGGTGAGACTCTTGAACAAGCGTGGGAAAAAATGGCGTCATGAACCACGGCATGTTCATCTGCCGCAGGCTTGCCTCCTTTGCATGAGGATCCGCCATGATCGCCGCCGCTGTGCGCTGGATGTCCATATGTGGACCAGAGTATACCCACGTTCCTCCTGGGGCGGGGCGTATGCGGTTATCTGATGGGTACAGTGAAATGTCATATTTACTTTACAATTCGGTGCTTTTCCCTATGATGCTCCTAGTCTCTTTTTGTGTGGAGCTTGAGTGCCCGACACTCGATGCTGCATGGCACCACGCAGCGAGCTTCTCGGAAGAGACAACAGCCCGCCCTGTACTCACTCACTTGATGCAGGGAGGAGGGTTGCCCGTCCGCTCCTCGGACGGGTCTCTCTTTATGTGCAAAGCGCACCTCTAGAGCGCGTGCTATTCCTCGTCTGTCTCGCTGATCCCGATGGTGATAGAGGTCTGTCCTGCTGCTCCTGCGATCATCACAGCGGCATCCTGACTTCCTTTCTTGGCTTGCAGGATCGATGTACCCCCTCCTTCCATTGAGTCACCCATCGTCCATCCTGCTGCCGTGAATACCTGCTTGTAGTGTGCAGCCACCGTAGCAACGTCAGCAGTCGTCATCATTGGCAGTGCGGCACAGATATTGCGGCACGCCAAAGGGCAGTGGTGGCACTACGTGCTCTTCGCGATCGCAGCCACGATTTTCTTCGATCTTCTCACGGGGGTCCTCCTCGGTCCTGTGCTCTTTGGAGGCTCGATGCGGGAGGCATTCATTGGCCAGATCCCATTTACCGTGAAGCACCTCCTGGGAAACATCTTTCTCGCAGCGACCGTGAGCCCTGCGATCGACCGTTGGGCCGTCTCCAATCGCCAACTGGAGCTTGGGTGGAAGATGGCGAGGGTGTGAGGTATTTGCTTCTTGCGCTACGATCGGGGCACTTGTCTCGCCGAAAAATAGGGTGGTCGGAGCTTGAAGTCCGCAGAGCACGAGCGAGCGAAGCGAGTCGGATGGCAGCCCCACGGAGAATCGAACTCCGCTTTCCTGGATGAGAACCAGGTGTCCTAGCCGATAGACGATGGGGCCAAATGGGTCACAGAGCGCGTGCGAAGTGTACGGAGAAGGATGGCATGTTGCAAAGAGATTGTCCGCGATACACTGCACCTATGCGTTTCTTTGCACTCGATACGAACATCGCCCAGAAGATCCGTCAGCGCTACTGCACGGAAGGTGAAGAGGAAGTGCTGCTGACGCGGTACCATTGGCTCTCGTTCGTTTTTAAGTCCGTGCGGGAAATGATGATCACTGCCGTCTTCCTTGGGGTCATCTTTCTCGCGTGGAAGTACGAGTGGCCGCTCTACGAGATCATCGCCGGGTCAGTGTTGCTCTGGCTGGTGTTCGTCTTCTTCCACGTGCTTAGGGAGTTCATCGACTGGCGCTACGATATGTTCCTCGTCACGACGGAGAAGATTGTGCTTGTGGATCAGACGTCTTTTATCCGGCATGAGGAGAAGCCGATTCACCTCGAGAACGTCGGAGGGGTGAGCTCCGCTACCCAGTATCTCAATCTCTTTCCCTTCGGCTCGCTCACGTTGCATTTGAAAGAGGGGCTCGGGGGAGACGCCGTGAAGTTGCGCTACGTACCGCATGCAGCACATGTAGCCTCCGCCATCGCTGACGTCGTCACGCGTTACCAGAGGAGGGGGCATGATATCGATGCGGCGTAAGCGACTCACGCACCCAGCACTCTGCGCTTCAGTCTCTTTTCTCTGTGCGCGTTACTACATCGGTGTGCTTCGTCTCTCAGTCGCATCAGGAGATACTTTGCAGGGGATTCCTGTGGAAGGATCAGGGGGTCTTTTTTCCCCCGTACAAAGATCTCCTCTTGTTTTTTGGCTAGGCCAAGAACAGGCAGTTCTATGCCGATGATCTGCATCGCATCGCGTGCGGCGCTGAGCTGCCCCTTGCCTCCATCGATGACGAGCAGGTCGGGGCGCTCGCAGAGCGATGCGTCGGGCTTGCTTCGCTGTGCTTCCATCATCATCGGGATGGATGTAGCTTTGCCCATGTGCTTGATGCATGGCGGCGGATGATCGATATCCAGGAAGCCTACCTCGTTGAGTGCGTCATGGGTTTCCGGCGTTGCTACAGCGTAGATCTTGCCTTTCTTCAGCGTCGAGAGGAGCGATCGTGCGAGCGTGAACCACAGGCGCTCTTTTTGGTATTCCTCGGCAATCCACAAAGGCTCGAGTGCGATGACCTTGTTCTCGAGTTCTACAAGTCTGCCGCAGCCGCAGAGGTGATCATTTTCCCGTGCCACGATGCAGGCGAGCTCCTTGCTGTTTTCGCATGGGAGCATCGTTGCGATGGTTGCCCGGTCTTTCTTGAGAGCTTTGCCGATTGTCACTCCCTTTTCCTCCCACTGCTTTCGTTCGTCGACAAGGTGCCGCAGTCTTCGGCGCAGTACTTCCCGTAGGGATTTGTAGTCGTCGATCTCTCCTTCCCGTACGGTGCGCAATGTGAACGATCGGTATTCTTTGTTCGCTGGCTTGCCGCTCTGCATTACCACCATGCTGCCGACCGTTTCGGTTCCGCCGAGGTGCGAGATGTCGTAGCCTTCGATCCGCTTGGGAGGAGAGGGAAGAGCGAGGGCTTCCTGCAGCTCTTTGAGCGCATCTTCAAGATTGCGTGCAGCGCTCTCCCATGCGGTTTCCTGCGCCCGGAGCTTCTCCTCGGCGTTGTGCATCGCGAGTTCCAGGAGATGCGATTTCTTCCCACGTTCGGGGACGATGATGTCTACCCTTCGCCCCGTGCGCTCCGTAGCAAGCTTGGCCAGTAGCGTGCGATCCGGAAATTCTTCCGGGACGATGAGTGCAGCGGGCAGGGACGTCTGCACTTCTATGTACTGCGGAAGAAATCCCGTGAGTGCCTCGGTGACGCTCTCTGGCTGCCCGATGAGCGGGTAGAGCTGTTCGCCGATGAGCTTGCCGTCGCGGACACGGAGCGCAACCGCCTGCGCCCGTGCGGTACTGAGAGCGATACCGATGATGTCGAGGTCTTTGCCGTGCGGGTCGGAGACGATCTGTCCCTCTTTCTGGTGCTCAATGAACGCAAGGGCATCACGGAGTTTTCCTGCACGCTCAAACTTTTTTTCCTGAGCAGCCTGTGCCATGAGTTCGCGCGCTTTCATGGCAACTGCTCCACGGTTGCCCTTGAAAAAATCCATGACGGCATCGATGCGCTTGCAGTATTCCTCGGGAGTGAGTGCGCCAATGCAGAGTCCGTTGCATTTGCCGATTTGGTACTCGAGACAGGGCTTCGGAGGGTTTGTAGCGGATAGCGAGCGATGAGCTTCTTTATTGCATCTCTCCAGTCCCCGTTTGCATGCTTGGAAACTCAGGAGCAGCTGCAAGAGTTCCAGGCTGCGGCGCACTTCCCACGCGGTGAGAAAGGGGCCGAAGTAGCGTGCCTTGGCATTGCTCATCTGCCGCACGACATCGATGGATGGGCAGGGGTCGCTCACCGTCACTTCGACGTACACGTGATTTTTGTCGTCCTTCATCATCACGTTGTAGCGCGGACGGATTTCCTTGATGAGGTTCGTTTCAAGGATGAGTGCCTCGAGCTCGGAATTCGTCAGGGTCCAGTCAACGTCCGCAAGGTGATTTCTCAGGGCAAGCTTCCATGGTCCGAGACCTTTATCTGCCTTTGTCGCGACGTAGTTCCTCAGGCGCTCCCGGAGGTTCACCGCTTTGCCGACGTACAGCACCTCGCCCTTGCTGTTTTTCCAGCGATAGACCCCTGACGATGTCGGAGCCTTGGCGATGCGTTTGCGAAGGGAGGGGAGGTGTGGATTGTCCAAACAGCGAAAGTAGTAGGTAGCAGGTAGCATGTAGCTACGCATACAATCATGGCACTGCTCCTTGCTACTTTCTACCTTCTCCTTGTATTCAGCCCATCGTCTCCGCCATCGTTCTGAGCTATCGCAGTCCACGCGACACATTGGCATGTGTCCGGGCGCTGCTTGCCCAGACCATCGGTGACCGGCTGGAGGTCATCGTCGTCGACAACCACTCCGACACCGACAGCATCGGGATCTTGCGAAGGCAGTTGCCGGGAGATTCCCGGGTGAAGATCGTTGAGACGTCACGCAATCTCGGATTTGGTGGTGGGTATGCTGCGGGTGCACGCGTCGCCTGTGGCACCTATATCCTCATCAACAATCCCGTGAAGATGCTCCCGCCTTCGGCAGTGGAGACATTGGTGGGGAAGATGGAGGCAGAGCCAGACATTGGCATCCTTGCACCGAAGCTCCAGTTTCCAGATGGGTCGGCGCGCTTCTCCGCCCGGCGTTTTCCTCTACCCATAGACGTGATTGCCAATCGCACCGTTCTCGGAAGGCTCTTTCCCCATCGTGTGCAGCGCTATCTCCAGTCCGACATCAGCCCCGATCAGGAGCGCGATACCGATTGGGTGGCGGGGGGTTGTGTACTCATGCGGCGAGCCTTCTTTGAAGACCTCGGCGGGTTTGACCATCGTTTCTTTCTCTTCTTCGAAGACATAGATCTCTGCCGGCGCTGTTGGTTGCGGGGAAAGCGTGTGCACTACTATCCAACCGTTGCCGTTGCCGATCGTCAGCGTCGATTGAGCGAGGGTGGGGTATTCTCGCTTCTTGGTACTCGCGTAGGGCGCGCGCATCTCCTGAGCGCTATGAAGTACTTTTGGAAATGGAGGGATAAGGCAACTCCTATGCGGTAAAAGGTTGTGGGGTTACAGGCTACCCAGAACCTGCGCTCTGTTTGCATCCTCCGCAAACTACTCAATCTCGTTGACCGCCCCCTTGCCCTCCTTTAGGCTCTACCGGCAATGGAAATGATTGCGTTACAAGCAGAGGCTCGAACCGCAGGCATCAAGCCCAAGGTACTGCGTGGTGCCGGGAAGGTGCCCTGTGTCGTGTACGGAAGTGGGGTAGCCACTGAGTCTCTCGCATGCGATAAGGGCGAGATCACTCGCGTGTATACCAAAGCCGGAGAGAGCTCCATCGTGGAGATCCGTCTGGGAAGTCGCCATGTGCCGGCCCTGATCCATCAGGTGGATCTCGATCCTTTGAGCGGTCAGATCGCCCACGTGGATTTCTACGCCGTGGACATGACGAAGGAAGTGGAGACGAAGGTGCCTGTGCGCTTTGCGGGCGAGGCCCCGGCGATCAAGGAACTCGCTGCTATCTTCGTCGTTGCACACGATCACGTTACCGTCCGATGTCTTCCGAAGGATCTTCCCCACGAACTCATTGCCAGTATCTCCGGTCTTAAGGAATTCCATGATGTGGTGACTGTTGCAGATCTGCAGGTGCCGTCCGGCGTGAAGGTGAAGGAGTCGACGGAAACGGTGCTCGCGGTTGTCCAGGAGCCCCGTGAGGAGGAGGTGGTGGAAGTTGCCGCTCCTGTGGAAGGTGCCGAGGGTGCAGCAGCAGCTCCGGGTGCCGAGGGTGCTGCCGCAGAAGGTGCAGCAGCTCCAGCCGCCGATGCTGCAGCCGCCAAGAAGGAGGAGAAGAAGAAGTAAGATGTACATTGCTATGCGTCGTATTGCCCCCGCGATTGCCGTTTCGCTCTCCATCACCTTTGCAGTGGTGCTTGTTGCCATCTTCTTTGGCATTTTTTCCACACTTCCTGTTTTGCAAAAAGAGTCTGGGAGTACTGCGGAGGAAAAGCCCGTTGAGTTTTCCCTTGCACCTCCCGGTTTTCTTCTTCGTCTCAGTTTGTTTCCCGAAGGACAAAAAAAGCGGAGCATCATCGGTGTGATGATCGAGAATCAGGAGGATGCCCGACCGTATCAGTCCGGACTCGAAAAGGCACTCTTCATCATGGAATTTCCGGTAGAGGGGATGATCTCCCGGTTCCTTGCCCTTTTTGATCGCAAGAATTTGCCTGCGTCTGTCGGTCCCGTACGCTCGCTGAGGCCGTACTTTGTCGATGCTTCACAGCCATGGCTCGGTGCGATCCTGCATGCGGGAGGAAGCCCGGAAGCCTTCGAAAGAGCCAAAGTTTTCGATACGCTGACCACGGTGAATGTTCTGTATTTTGATGATGGTACCTACGCACTTCGACGTGACGACGTCCCCGCACCGCACAATCTGTTCCTTTCCGATGCGGTGATGGAAAAACTTTTACCGGAAGAGACAAACGCTGTTTCCTGGCCGCCGTATCCGACCGGTGGTCCTCCGGCATCTGCGTCCGGCGCATCACTGATCCATATAAGTTTTTTGAGCTCTCTTCATAACGTGGAGTACAGAAGCTTGCCCGACGGTTCCTATCTGCGCATCAACGGAGGCGTCATCAGCGGACTTCAGCCCCATAACGTTCTCGTGCTTCAGATACCCGTTGCCGAAATCGGAGAATTCGGACGCCTCACGATTCCGGTAGAGGGAAAAGGAGAAGCGATACTGTTTCGTTCGGGGTATGCCATCCCCGGTACGTGGCAGAGCAAAGGATTCGATACGGGCCTGACATTTTTTGATCTGCATAACCAGCCGCTGCGGTTTTCCGCAGGGTCGACATGGATGACGGTGGTACCGGATCTGGGGAGAGTGGAGTGGGAGTAACCCTATTTCCCGTGCCTCCGCTCCACGCGGCTCCGGAGACTCGGTGTGTGCTTTTCCTTATACCGCTTCACCTGCGGCTCGAGCTTCTCGATGCAGCGGTCGAGTGCCTCGATCGGGTCCTTGCGTCGGGATTCCGCTCGCAGTGTTGCTTGCGGGAGATCCACGGTGATCATGACTTTTACTTCATCGCGGTCTTTCTTCGTCGGACGATGCTCCGACTCCACGCGGATTACTGATGACTCATCCTGAAGGCGCTTGCAGTAGGTTGCGAGCTTGCCGATCTTTTTTGCGACGACGACGAGCTGTGTGTCGCTGTAGTGGAATCCCTGTTCGAAGTGCTGGACGTTCATAGGACAATGAAGAATGAATAATGATGAATGAAGAATAATGAACCGGACGGTATCCCGTACGGCATTCTCCATGTGCCTATTTCTACTTTCAACTGCGCATTTTACGCTATATTGTCCCGATAGCCTTTTTTTGTTATACTAGAAGAGAAATACACACCCCATGCTCGAACTCGCTTCTTTGCAGGCGATGATCCGTGAAAGTCTTCTGCTCACGGACGCTGAGCGTGCCTACTGGCTCGCGGGACTCGCACGTATGACACCCCCGCAGCTTGATCGGCTGAAATCCATTCTCGACCGCGCACGGGCGATCCCCTGGAATGCGGCACTGAAGCAGACGGTCGAAAAGATCGCTGGCGGTGCTGTAGCAGCAGCAACTGCAGGCAAATAACTTACTTCATTTCTTATGCCAAAAGAAAAAGCAGAACGGCAGGAACTCACACCAGAACTTCGGAAGAAGAAGGAGGCGATTCAGGAGGTCCAAAGCCAGCTTGGTGCACTGCGTCAGGAGATTGGTGTGCGCAATCGAAATACTGGGAAGGACAAGGAAAATCCTCAGCCCATCACAGAAATGTCTGTGCTGAATGAATTGCAGACAGCCTGGTCAAATGCCTATCTTGCTCATGAGGGGGCAGATTCCTCGAAGTTGAAGGGTTTTGAGAAATGGAAAAGTTTTGAGCAGGCCATGGGCGGTGAGGCGGCAACCAGCGGCATCACTGATCTCCTCAAGGCACTTGCAGATGCCCCTTCTGAGAAAGAGCAGCAGGCGACAGATGCGGCACTGCGTTTTGAAATCAGCCAGCTCAGTGATGAGATGAATGCGGGGCAGAAATACTTGGACACGTTCCCGGCTGCTCCGCTTTCCGAGCGTGCCGAGGAACAGGTAGACAAAATCCTTGGCAAACTTCCCCCGGAGGCGCAGGAGTTTCTCCGTGCAATCATTTTCGATTTTCTCGCCAGTATTGGTGAGTCTTTCAACATGCTGGATTTCAGCGGAAGTCTTCGGTTCCGCATGGCGATGGAGCAGGCGAAAGGGGATACGGCCAGTTTGGAGAAACTAAAGCCAGAGGAGCGTGAGGAGGTATTGAAGGCTTCCGTTGATCCTGTTGTCCGTTCCGGGCTAGAGAGCAAGTGGAAAGCAGAGCACAGGCGTTGGGTTCAGGAAAGGAAGGTATTTGAATCAAACAATCCAGGAAAAAAGTACGTTGTACCTCCTCCGACGATTTTCGACGTCTACAAAAAGCCAGAGCCGTCGAAGCCTCCTGCAGAGTCCGCTCTCGCCGGAAATCAAAAGCCATCGGAAGTATCGAGTCCCGCAAAGGATCAGACGCCTCCGGTCAATCCTCCTCCTCCAAAAGCGTAGTCTTTACTCCTTATAGAAATATATGGGCAATGAAACAACCACATCGGCACCGTCAGAGAAAACAATCAAGCCAGTCGATTCTGCACTGAAAATTCTCACCACTGATGTCACCAAGTCACAGGATGCAGTGAATCTTCTCTCTCAACATGAAGAACTTGAAGAGTTGGCACAACGTCTACAACCGGAGCTTGCAAATAAGCGTCTGAACATGACCAAGACACAACTGGAGAAACTTACATTTGATGCGAATTTGCAAGCCACTGAGCTCAAGTTACAGACAATTGAAAAGATCGTTGCTGCTTCAAGTAAAGAAGCTCCAAAAACCAGAGAAGATGCAGAGGCAATTGTTGATACACAGATATCTTTACTCGAACAGCGTTTCAAAGCTCTCGAACAGTACGCAGATCGCAGGCCGGCGTGGGTGCGGAACACAGAAGGAGCGGCCACGAAAGCATGGCAGGAATTTCGCAAGCTTCCTGGAGTAGGAGAGACACTGGATTGGATAGGAGGTATGACAGGTAGAACACTCGATTCTGCGGGTGATCTCTGGGCATGGGTAAAAGGTGCAGTGCTCAGCTCCATCGCTAATGGAGATTTTACCAAGAACAAAAAGGTCATGGATTGGGCGAATATGAAACTCAACGAAGAGGCTGTTGTAGAGGGTATTCAATTTGCTCTGAACAAGGCCAAAAAAGGACAGACGATTACCAAGATGCAAGGAGATAAGAAAGAAGGGGTCCCTATCAAAGTGCGATTTGAACCAAAATTTTCTGCAGATGATATTCGTGCATGGGAGGGCGTCCTTACGACGGGAAATTGGGGGAAACTCACGCCTGCAGTTGCGACAGAGTATGTTGATGCATACATCAGGAAATATGCCGATCAATTCAAGGACAAAGAAATGCCGATTTCAGTTGATGTACTTGTGAAAGAGGCTCTTACAAAAAATCAACCAATTGCTGGCCCCCAAGGGGCACCAGAGGTGCCGACCAATCTGTTTGGTGTCGATGGTATGAAGCTCAATGAGCGTCGCAGATGGGAAAGCAAGTCGCCTTTTTTGGTTGGTGCCGACCGCGTTATCTTGGAATCCAATACGATCACTATTGGACAACAGAAGTATACTGTGCAGTCGGATGAAGGAGAACTAACGTACGTTGAAATCCAGCCAATGTCTTTGAGCAATACAGGCGAAGCAAACGTTTATTGGGGGGGAAAGAAAGCATCACTACGAGATGTGGTAAATTCTCTGTCTGCTAACAAAGAAGTGACTCCCGTTGTGGTTTCCCCTTTCACATTTTATAAATTTCTATCTTAATTTTCTATATTTTTATGGCACCTCCTGAAAAACAGACATCCACTCCCCAATCTATCGTCGAAAGCTTTGCTTCCGCTTCCATTGAAGAGGCAAGTGATCTTCTCCATTCCCTTCCCACAACAAAAGCAGAGTTGGTTGCTTTGAAAGATGCTGCTGTAGCTCGCTCAAAAGAGTTGAAGCGAACCGCAGGGGAACAGATTAACATCTCATTAGCTTTTCTGGAGCGACAGCTCGATGCTCGCCTCAAAGAATTCGAAAGGAGACCGATTGATGCTGTCGGGAATGTTCTTGGGGATGCTGTGAGCGGAGCGGGCAATCTTGCAGGTAACGGTATCAAAGCTTCTGGCGAGCAGATGGGCAAAGCTTTTGATACAGCGAAGCAGGTTGTTTATAATGAAGCAGAGGCATTTAGTAAGAAATCCGGTTGGGAGCGCGCACAGCAAGTCGGTGGACTTGCAGCCCTCGCTGTACTCGTTGGCTACCCTATCTACAAGCTTGCCGAAAAAGTCTCGAATGCAGGGAAGAAAGAAGGGGAGAAGCCAGGATTCTTTCGTAATTTCCTTAAAGTTACCGGCATCCTTGCTCTTTCTACCGCTGTAGTGAATTTTCTTGGTCCGCGCGTGCTTGCGGCACAAAAAGCAGGGGGGAAGCAGAGTCCAAATTCACCATCAACGCAGAAAAGTGAGGAGGCAGCCAAGCCAGAGGCTCCTGCCCCCGAGGCTCCTGCAGCCGAAGGAACAGCTGATGATAGTGCTGAAAAAAGGGTGACGGATGATCAAATGGCTCAAGGTGAGGAGGCAGCCAAGCCTGAGGCTAAGGCCAGAAAGCGGCGTGGCAACGCGGAGATGCGGGCAAAGATTCGGGCTGAGGCCGCAATAGATGCTGCAGACGCAGCAAAAGAGGTGGCGGTGCCACCCGCAAACCCTCCGCAAGCGAAGGTCCCCGGAGTGCATTCGAAGCCGAAGGAACCATCATCTCCTGTGGAAACGGAGAAGGAAGGATGGGAGTTTGGTAGGCATAGGATGTGTTTTATCGAACGCAACGGACAGAGGTTTCTTTCTGTGAATAACAATATCTTTCACACCAAAATCATTCTGCCAATACTTGGAGCAAGAGATGTGAGCAGCAATATCACAACGGTGCAGAAGTCAATCGATGGTGGTCTTGCCATTGGCTACAGTCATCCACTGGGAAAAGGGTTAGCAGAGATCAGCCAGTCGGAATGTCAGAGGATTGCAGATGCACTTTCTGATGCAACATCAACCAAGACAATGGAAGTGCAAACGACAAAGGATGGCGAACTTAAAAAATACAACCTGGAATTCTCTCCTGAAAAAACTTCTTGATGATTATGATCAATACTCCAACACAACACAGTGATACTTCAAAGCCGCAATCCTCAGTAGGGTGGATGATTGTGCAGACGCGGCATGGTTTGGGGAGAGTTCTCGTGGGTACAGGGAGTCTTCTGGCAACAGGGGTAGGTGGAGTTGTCGGTGCCGGTGGCACAATCATCGGGGGCACTCTCGATGGTACCAGTCGCGGTATACGGGAGGCGCTTGGTGGTGGGCAGAGGTCGGGAGAGCAGGGGACAATGCAACCAACGTAGCTATTGTGCTTGTAGATTCAAACACACAAGTCTCATATTGAGAAAAATTAGGCATTTCTGCTATAATAAGTAGATTTATGGCACAAAACGAGACACAGCAATCCTCGGACAAAATTCTCGGGTTCTTCCAGAACCCAGACCACCCCACAGAGGATCTCCTCTTGGAGCTTCGCCGCATGGCGCCTGATGAGCGCACCGGCGTTCTCAAGACCGTGAAAGAGCAACTGCAGCATCTGGAGCCGGCGCAGCGACAGATCGCGGACGACAACATGAAGCTCCTCCGCGAACGCGTGGAGGCCAACACGCTAGAGAAGGCAGTAGATCCGGAGCAGGCGATTCCAGAAGAAGTGGTGGTGGCACTACGCAGAGAACTGGATGCTCTTCAGCGTGCAATCATCACTCCAGAAGAGCCAAAAGTCGACGCTCGCGCGAAACCCGATGCTCCTAAGACGGACGCAAGTACGCCGGCTGCCAGAGCAGGGGCGAAGCCCGAAACGTGGTATGACCCTACGTCGTGGTCTCCGGAGCATCAGCAGAAGGCAAAGGATATTGCGATTGTCGGAGGGATCATCGTGGGAGGCGCAATGCTTTGGCATTGGCTGTCGAAGAAGACAGCAGCAGTGCGGGAAACGGTGGGAACCGGGGCGAGTAGAGCCTGGAGCGGTATCAAATGGGCGGCTGGGATAACTATTGGGGGGGTGTTGGGATACTTGGGCATTCGGTCATACCGACAGTTGAGTTCGATGAGCGATGAGATCGAAAAGGGCAAGGCGATGCTGAAGAAGGGAAAAGAAGAGTTGGACAAGGCAACGGAAGAAGCAAAAGCTGCAGCTGACATAGCAAAGAAGACAACGGAAGAAGCAAAGATTGCAGTTGATACAGCGAAGAAGGCTGCGCAAGGTGTTGCGCCTCCTGCAAAAGAAGCCGCAACCGATGCCAAAGAAGTCGTACAGTACGCCATGCTGGGCAGAGGTCTTTTGCTGTATTATGAAGCGGAAAAAAATGGTGCAGGCGTTGGGAATGAGGAAGTCGATCGCGATGGTGTTGCTATAGCTCTCCGCGAGATGCGCGACATCAAGTTACGGGATATCGCCGCTACTTCCGAGCCACCGGCGAATCCCAAAGTGCAGGCGGGCTATCGGTTCGCAAAGGAAGTTGCAGCTAGCTGGCTGCTTGATCACCCGAATGATGCTGATCAAACCCTCGGCGCTCTATTGCGGCCGATGCGTGTTTCGATGCGCATCTTGACCAATGCGCAGGAGATCGGAAGAAATAGTTCGTTTACAGACTATGATGGCTGGAAAAAAAACTTGCAGTTACTGTTCACTGGCCTTTCAGACGATGTGGGTGATAACAAAGAAGACTACAAAGCAATTGTGCAAGAGTTGGGTCTGTCCGAATCAGAGCAATTACCATTTCTTGCGTACTGTGCAGCACATAAGGATGATCCGCTTGCCGAGAATGATCATGAAAAATTCGGTCACGTATTCCAGAAGTTGGCGCAAAAATTTTCAGACGATGGAGCGTGGCGCTCCTATCTCACGCAGTACGGTCATCGGGAGAAATTCCAAAATGAATTACAACGTGCCGAATTGAGTGTAGGAGAAGCATTGCAGCTCAGCCTTCTTTTGCAGAGCGTTCCACAGCAAGAGGGAAAATATGCCGAAATGTCTCAGACCAATGCACACACGGCATTCGGTATGCAGATGCTGGCAGCGTCTATGGTAGATCGTAGAAATGCCGCACTTTCGGATGAAATGAAGATCATGTTGCTGGTGAAGGCGGCAAGTAAGGCAGGGGGCAAGATCGATGATCTGCGCTTGCCTCCGGAAAGTTTGGAGCTACTGAGCAAGACTTCGGAGCTAGTCTATAAGACTGTTCGGGAGCGCCTGGGAGGCGCGTGGAATGGACTGAAGAATCTTGTGAAGTATGCTCATGAAGAAAATCCGGAACTTACAGACACAGTTTTGACAGCAGCAGGACTATATGCTGCTCCTGCGCCAATCCGATTGGTCCGGAATGCTTTTGATCGTAGCTACTACAACGCGCAAATTGATTTCACATCCAACAATAAACTATTGAAATCGGTTGCTAAGAAATATGGTATTTCCTATAGAGAAGCCAGGCGGGTGAAGGATGCAGCAGAGGCTGTGGGCCATGCCAAGAACTATAGGCCCATGCTGGGACTAAATCGCATGCCTGGTTATGGATTGTACAATGAGCTTTGGGGTCCAAAGGCAAAAGCGTATAAAGATTTTAAAAAGACACTCGATGCTGCAAGATCCCGTGGGCCAGTTACTCCATGGCAAAAGGCAGTATTTGGGGCAGCTTTGGTTGCGCAGGGGGTAGGCGTATACATGGATTTTCAAGAATACGGCGAGCAGCAAGCCCAGCGTGAAGCAGTCGATAAGCAGGCCGCAGCTGCGTATAAAGAAGTAGCCCGGCAATTTTCTGATCCCAGCAAGTACAAGGATTTGGGAAACGGAATATTTCAACACAAGGGGTCCGGAGTTGAGGTTACTGTGAGGCAGACCAAACGTGAACTCAAAAAGTCTGATGAAGTAATGGACGCCCGAGTCGACGCGGATTTTTACAGAATGACTTCCTCGGGTGGTTTTTTGGTACTCGAAATGTGCCTTGGCACTGCTCGCATTGCAGGTCCCGCAGGCTTAGTAGTTGCTGGAGCTGAAGCTGCTGTACGCATCGGGATCGAAGCGTGGGAGCAAGGGAAGGTGCGTTCATTTCTCAAAGACTGTCCCCCATGGGTGCTCACTACGTTGGGGGCGCAGAATCTCACGGGCTCGAGTGAGTACGATATGATCACGAAAGCATCGGGGTGGATGATTTCAGACCTGTATCCGTCTCTTTTCGAATACAAAACAATACCTCACATCACACTAGATGACAAGGATAAGCCTGAGATTCGCAAGAAAATGATGTTTGCTCTTTTCTGTAGCGATCTGCGTCGCTATGCCCCAGAAGTAGCTGCCGAAATTATGGTCGGCTTCGACCAAGGACCCGTGCTTGATCGTTTCTATAAAGAGGATTTTGAACGAATCGTTCTGCCCTCAGTTGCAATGAAGCTCTTCGAGTCAACAAAGAATGAAGGTGCTTCTTGGGAGGCGTTTCGCAAAGGGGATATCGATTCTGGCGAGATTCTCAGTAGTCCGGATGTTTCGCTTCTTGAACTTCGTCGGGCAATGCGTGACGCAACTGTTCTTTATTTGCAGCATGTACGCGAGAAACGATATCTCGATCACGTCGAAAAGCTTCGCAGTGATACGGAGAATACAGGAATTGTCGATCCACTACTTTTGGAGCTTACCGAAGATCTCGGCACAGTGAGTGTCTTTGGAAAAAAGCTCGATGATACGTACGACGATCTTCAGAAAAATAAGGGGCAGACTCGTGTGGAGGTGCTTCTCGGTCGCATGCAACGCAGACTCAACACGGTTCCAGGTGACACCAAAGGAGAGAAGCAGTCGAAAAGCCCCGGGCTCTTCTCTGTTGCAGCCACGGAAGTTTCAGGTCTACAGAAGGATTTCAACTTTGCCGATCGTTCGGCACTGCTCAATCTGATCGACGATCCGACCACTCGCGAGGGGCTCGGAAGAATATTCGCTCAATCGACTAAGGAGGAAGAAGGGCGTATCCGCGAGCAGTGGTGGAGCATGTCGCCTGAGGGACGTCGGCAGAGACTCGAGCCTCCTGTCGGATGGGATCGCGATATGGATGTGCACCTTGCTCGCATCGCAGCAAATAATGTTGGAGCTCCACTTGGGAAAAAGGTTTCTGATGACGCTTCGCTTGAGGAAACCGAGTACTCGGTTACGGAAAGTGCCATTGCGTTGATGCAGGAGCGCGAGGGAATTGCGATTACCAGCAGAGATGATGAGCTCGCGAATGATCTGTACGGGCTAAACACTGAGCGTCCAATTGTGTTCTCGCGCTTACAGCCCCGCGTCAATGTTACGTCTGATCTGCCAAGCATGGTTTCTCTATGCAAAAAAGTATGTTCGCCTCGTACGCGTGAGCAGGAATTTGATCTTAAAAATGTTCAGTCTGTTGCGTTTGAAGGCAAAGTTCTAGCAAATGGGCACATCGTTGTACTGGCCACATTCGTGTATGCTGGTCCCGACAAGTCGAAGGACGGGAAACCAGTGTTGCGTATTGTGCAACAAGGGGCGGCAACTGGAGCTACCTCAAACGTTCGATTTGAGGGTAGCGGTCAGGCGATTGCCGTTCCAGGCCACGAGTTCTTGCGTAACAAAGGGAGTGATGTATTTCTGGAACAAGTGAGTGTGGAGTCCGAAAAAGATCGCCCTGCACGAGAAGAACGGGCAAAGAGTAAAGCGCAGGAGGAGGCAAGACAGAAGGCTCAGGAATCACAACGAATGCAAAAGGAGAAGGAGCAGATGTTCAAAGACCGAGCAGATGCGCGTGTCCAGGCCAAGGAACATCCTGGCACACTGTTCAAAGATCCTGAGGGTCGTTGGTACGTTGGCTATCACAAAGATCACGGCTTCATGTACATTCAGCCTCCGGATAGTTCTACCGATCCTGCGTTTACGACCGCTGAAGCTGCGAAGGAAGCAATCTACACGTTTGTGGAATACAAAGGAAAGCGTTACAAGCTCAATCCTCTCTATGAGCAACGGACAGATATTTCTTCTGATGTTCTGAGCCAGGCCCTTGCTATGCCGATTCCTGGACATCCAGAAGAGTCCATCGAGAAGATTCTCTGTGTTTTTGTAAAGCCCAAGCACTCGCGTGAGAGAGGAGACATCATGCGGTCATTGCTTGGTCTCTATTCACAACTGCAAACAGACGAAGAGCGGAGGCTTTTCCTCTCAGATTTGCGTGCGCGCATCTACAGGGAAACGCGCGTTGAAGGTCAGGAAAGTACGGAAGCGTACTACCTGACCAAGAAAATGTTCGATGAAAAGATCCTGCCAGCTCTCATCAAGAGAGTGTCTTCCGCAGCTTCTGAGCGGCGAGCCGCCTAACACCCTTCCACTACTCAAGCCAGGCACGTGCAGGATTTCGGATGTAGTCTATGCATGTGTCCTTAAGCTTCACGCAACTTTCAACGTATCGCAGATGCCCCCGTCAGTACGAGTACTGCTACATCAAAAAAATTCCGAAGGGGGTCTCTGAGGCAGAGGCTTTTGGTGCGGCAGTACACAACACGCTGAAGAAGTGGGGAGAAGAAGAAATGGCAAATGAAGAATTAAGAATGAAGAATTCCGAAAAACAATTGGAAATGTTCGCAGTGGAAGCTGGTTCTGACATCCGAAAGCTGACAGCTGAAAGCTTGGTCGCTCTCTGGCACCAGAGCTGTCCGACGAATGCCTATGCCACTCGGTTTGAAGCCGATGCCGCGCGATTGCGCGGGGAAGCACTGATGGAATTGTTTTATGGTTGGTGGAGCGCGGGAAAAAGGGAAGTGGTTGCGGTGGAGAAGGGATTCTTCGTAGCAGTGAGCAACGAGCAGGTAGCAGGTAGCAGTTTGACGGTAACCGGTAGGTTTGACCGTATCGAGCGCACTCCAGATGGACTCCATATTATCGATTTCAAAACATCGCTGCCGCGTACGCAGCAAGAAGTCGACGCTGATTTGCAGCTCAGCATCTATGCACTCGCACTGGAGCAAGATTTCGGAGAGCTCCCCGCGTCCCTCTCACTGCTACACCTTACCGAAGACGGCATCGTGGAGATGCGTACGCATCGAGGTGCTGGGCAAGTGAGTGATGCTTTAAAGCAGATCACGGCGCTCCACGGAAGGATCGAGGCGCGAGAGTTTCATCCCACCCCCTCGCTTGCCGTATGCAGGCGGTGTCCGTACCGAGGAGTGTGTGATGTGGCGGCGGTGTAGCTTTCAGCTTTCAGGTTTCAGCTGTCAGGAGCTCCAAGCTGACAGCTGAAAGCTTTGCGGGTACCCTTTGTGGTATGCACCTCTTTCGTAATCTTCTCCACGACTACCTCTTCACGATTCCTGTTGTTGTTTTGGTTCTCACAGAGATCACGAAGATGCTTGTCGAGAACTTCCGCAGTGGTGCGTGGCACCTGGCGCTCTTTCGACCCGGAGGGTTTCCGAGTTCTCACTCCGCGTTTGTGACGTCTCTGCTCATCATCGTCTGGCACAAGCTGGGGCTCCAATCCGTCGAGTTTGCTATGGCATTCGTCTTTGCCGGTATCGTCTGGTACGACGCCATGAGCGTGCGCAGAGCGGTGGGGGAGCAGGCAAAAGCATTGAATCAACTGCAAACCCTGCTGCATTTTGCCGAGCGTCTCGGACATTCCTTTGTGGAAGTGATTGGAGGAATTGCCTTTGGCGCGGTTGTGACTGCGATTGGCATAGTGATGAGCTGAGCGTGTCATGGTGAGCGTAGTCGAACCATAGACACGCGATTGTATCCCTCGACTACGCTCGGGATGACACATCTTGTTATTGTGCTACATGGATGACAGATCCAAGCAAAAAGTTGTAAGCTCCTGACATGCTCCAGTCTCAGTTGTTCACCAAAACATCGAAAGATACCCACGCCGACAGCGACAGTATCAATGCCGATCTGCTTACGCGCGGAGGGTTTATCGGTAAAACGATGGCGGGAGTTTATTCCTTTCTGCCACTCGGGTACCGCGTCATCCGCAAGATCGAGCAGATCGTTCGTGAGGAGATGGACGGCATCGGCGGTCAGGAGATCCTGATGTCGGCGCTTGCGCCAAAAGCGCTCTGGGAAAAGACCGGACGGTGGGAGAACATGGATGTGCTCTTCAAGGTTCCCGCTGCCGGAGATCAGGAATATGCGCTCAATCCCACGCATGAAGAACTCGTCGCACCCATCGCACGAACATTTCTCCGTTCGTACCGCGATCTTCCGTTTGCCTGTTACCAGATCCAGACGAAGTTCCGCAATGAGCTACGTGCCAAGTCGGGAGTCCTTCGCGGTCGTGAGTTCATCATGAAAGATCTGTATTCGTTTCATAAAGATATTGCCGATCTCGACAGATATTACGCCATTGCCCAAGGTGCCTATGACCGGATCTTCGCACGACTGGGACTGGAAGACCGCACGTATCTTACGTATGCCTCCGGGGGGACATTTTCGCAGTATTCCCACGAGTATCAGGTTGTGCTTTCGCAAGGGGAAGACCAGATTTTTGTGAGTATCGAAGCGGAAAAGCAGGGCAAGCGTATTGCGGTCAACAAGGAGATATTTCAGGAAGGGAAGACGGTATGTCCCGTAACCGGCGGCAAGGAATTCCGACCGGAAAAAGCGTCCGAAGCAGGAAACATCTTCAAGCTCGGTACCAGGTTTTCTGAGCCCTTCGAACTCCAGTTCACCGACGAAGCCGGCAAGCTCTGTACGCCGGTGATGGGCTGCTACGGCATTGGTATTTCGCGTCTCATGGGAGTCATTGCCGAGGCATTTGCCGATGACTCCGGACTGCGGTGGCCTGCTGCCATCGCCCCGTATGCTGTGCATATCATGCCGCTTGCCAAGTCTCACGACGAAGAATCGTGGAAGGCTGCAGAGGAGATTTCGAAGCAATTTCCGGATTCCCTTGTCGACGATCGTATCGATGCTTCGACCGGAGCACGCTTTGCTGACAGTGATCTCATCGGTATTCCCAAACGCATCGTCATTTCCCCGAAGAGTCTCAAGGCCGGTGGCGTTGAAGTGAAAGACCGGATGACGGGAGATGTCAACATCGTTCCATTGGATACGCTAAAGGCAGAGGGTGTATAGTACGGTGGCTATGAAGAAGCTCTCCCTCCTCGTCGGCGCTCTCGGTGGCACGTTTGCCGGATACTTGTTTTCAAACCAGCGGCTCCGTGAGCAGCTCTCCAAGGCGAAAGATGCCGAAGCTGCCGCGAAGATTCTCGGCAAGCACCTCGGTCGTGACGGGAAGAAGATCGCCAGGGAGGTGCAGGCGTTTGTGAAGAGCGATGACGTGCAGCGGAATTTGACTAAAGCTAAGAAGTTTGCAGAACAGAAACTTAAAGTGGCAAAGCGTGAAGTGAAGGAACTGATGGATTCTGGCGTAGAGGAGGCAAAGCGTGCGGTGAAGAAGGGGGCAAAGGAGGCGAAGGGCACGGTGAAGCGCATGACGCTCAAAGTGCGCCGCGTACGTTGAGCACTGCTACCGATAGTCGCACTCTTCGCTTGCGCATGCGAGACATACGCACTAGTCTTGCCTTGTTTTCAGTTTTTCCCCCTGTTCCTATGAAGTCGTTCGTTCGTATGGCGATCGCTGCCGGGATCTCGATGTCCCTCATCACCCCCGGGTTCGCCTATGTCTTTTCCGGTTCTCGGATCCCCGAGCAGATGACGCGCCGCTCCGTCGAAGCCGCCGCACGCCAGGACAATAATGTCGGCCGCCTCGAGGCTGCCCGCCGCCGCCGCAGTGCTGCTCAAGTGCAAGACACGGCTCGTGGCCAGCTGATGCGTGCAGTGCCCCGCAACTACCGCAGACTGACGAGGAGTCCGAAGCTCGGTACGGATCGTTACCGCACGCTCCACCCCAACACCCGCAGCCTCCGAAAGGCTGCAGATCAGTCGATGCTCCCCCCGCGTCTCGTCCAGACCGGCAAGCTCTACGATCGCCCGACGCGCCGTGATATCTGGAACAGTGCAGGAATATAATCCTTGGTCAGCTTGTCTCTTCAAGGCGCCTCGCGAGAGCGGGGCGCTTTTGTGTGTTATGCGTGCGCTGCCTCCGAGTGTTCATCTGGAGAAGCAGCGCGCAGCGTAACGTTCGGGTGTACGCGCCCGAGGTACGGCCGCTTGTCCGGGGGAATGTCATAGGTTTCTGCGAGGATTTCGAGAGCCGTGAAGTTGTCGCGGCAGAGGTCAAAGAGTTTGAGTTCATCTTCCCGGATGGTTCCACGTTCTATGCAGCTCTGGTACAGAAATTCTATTAGCGGATCGAAGAATCCCTCGTAGTTCATGAGGAGGATGGGAACAGGGTGGTTGGTTCCCAGTTTCCCAAGCTGCTTTAAGACGACGTACTCCGACCACTCGTCAATGGTGCCAAAGCCTCCGGGAAGAACGATGATCGCGGTGCGATCCTCCAGACGATCGCGCATCGCCGCTTCGACAAGACCCACTTTACGTGGCGCGAAGTACCTGCATTCCGCCACATTTTCAGGCTGGAGTGCCGGATTGATGTTTTGCTCAAAAAAAGACTGATCGCTTTCCAAGAGAATCTTCACGCCAGCAGTATGACCGCCTGCTTCCAGCGCTCCTATCAGCGGGGCTTCCATAAGGCCCGGGCCCGCTCCGGACCACGAAGTCGATCCAAGAAGCTGGCACACCTCTCGACCCAATTCTCTCGAATGCTCGTAGAAAGGCGTTCCTGATTGGAGTCGTGCCGAGCCCAAGTATACGACGCCGTGCTCATTGCGGTTTACCGTATCAAAGCATCTCTGGGTTTCACCTTCCATACGCCTTGCGCTTTGACGCTGGAGAGTGGCACGGCGCGCTTCCATGTCTGCCTCCATGCTGACCCCTGCCTGGATGTCTCTGAGGGCACGCCGTGCGATTCCTCTCATGTTCTTGCTGAGCGTTTCTATTTGTGACTTGGCGTACGTGCAAAAGTCTTGAGTTGTGTCGACAGGCCATTCATGCCATCGCTGAAGCAGTTCGTCGCGCAGCAGCTGCACCTCGTTTGGAACGCTTTCCGTAGATCGCATGACGATCTGCTCAATACGCTCAATGGATGGCATAAGATATTTATAGTATTTAAATTATACTTGTCAATGATCTTGTCATTCATAATCTGTCGGGTAGGATAACCGGCGGGCCCAGGAGAAACCCGAGGCAACCCCCGCACGAAGGATTGCCCGCGTTTGCTATGAACCCAAAGACCTCCACCACCGGCGCCGCCAAGAATGAGAGCAGTGCACCGCGCGCAGGCAGCGCCAAGTTTATCGTGGTCACGGGCGGCGTTTGCAGCAGCTTGGGAAAGGGCATCGCCACGGCCTCCATTGGTGCGATCATGAAGTCGTGCGGTTTCAAGGTCTTCGTGCAGAAGCTCGATCCGTACCTCAATGTCGACCCGGGAACCATGAGTCCGTTCCAGCACGGTGAAGTGTTTGTCACCGACGATGGCGCCGAGACCGATCTCGATCTCGGGCACTACGAACGCTTCATCGACGAGCCGATGAGCAAGCTCAGTACGATCACGACGGGGAAGATCTATACCGATGTGCTTGCCAAGGAGCGTCGGGGGGATTTCCTCGGAGGCACGATCCAGGTCGTTCCGCACATCACCAATGCCATCAAGGAGTCGATTATCGGAGCTGCCGAAAAGAGTGGGGCTGACATCATGATGATCGAGGTCGGTGGCACCGTCGGTGACATCGAGGGGGAGCCCTTCCTCGAAGCGATCCGTCAGATGAAGTCCGAGATGGGATCTGAGCGTATCTTCCACGTGCATCTCACGCTTCTTCCGTACCTCAAGGGATCGAAGGAGCTCAAGACCAAGCCCACGCAGCTTTCCGTCAGGGAACTCCGGCGTATCGGCCTGCAGCCCGACATGATCCTCGCGCGTGCGGATTACAAGGTGCCGGGAGATCTCCTCGATAAGATCAGCAAGTTCTGCGACGTCGCTCGCGCCGCGGTGATTCCCGCGCTCACCGTGAACTCCATCTACGATGTACCCCAAAATCTCCAAAAGCACCGCATCGCCGAGATTATTGGAGAACGCCTCGGACTAGGTGTACTCACGCCGGATATGCGCGAGTGGGAGGAGGGAAGGAAGCGCTATGAACTTGCGGAGAGCCGTACGGTTCCCGTTGCCCTCGTGGGGAAGTACACACATCTCGAGGATGCGTACCTGAGCGTCCTGGAGGCGATCAAGAGTGCCGCAGTGCACCATGGTGCGAAGGCGGAGATCGTCTGGATCGATTCGGAAAAACTCGATCAAAAAGATCCAGAGGTGTGGAAGGAGCTGGAGCGCTGCAAAGGCATCGTTGTCCCGGGAGGATTTGGCATGCGAGGTATCGCAGGAAAAATCGCCGCGGCGCACTATGCTCGTACCAAAAAAATTCCCTATCTCGGCCTCTGTCTTGGTTCACAAATTCTCGCCATCGAGTTTGCGAGAAGCATGCTCAAGGATTCCGCGCTCACCAGCGAGGAATTCGATGAAAAAGGCGAGCTTCCCAGGAGCAAGTACGTCGTGCATTTCCTCCCCGGCCAGAGCACGGGTCGCGCGAAGGGCGGGACACTCCGCCTTGGAGCCTATCGATGTCGCCTGAAGCCCGGAACGAAAGCGCATGAGTGTTACAACCAGGATGAGATCATCGAACGTCACCGCCACCGCTACGAGTTCAACAATGCTCTCCGCAAGAAGCTCGAAGAGAAGGGGCTCATCTTTTCCGGAGAGTGGCCGGAAACCGGACTCATGGAGATTGTGGAGGTGAAGGGCCACCCCTTCATGGTGGGATCGCAGTTCCATCCGGAGTTCTTGAGTCGCCCGCATCGCCCGCATCCGCTTTTTGCGGGATTTATGAAGGCGGTGATGGGCAAGTAGGGCACGTTTCTTCGTGCGCGGGGAGTGATTGGGGTAGGATGTTTCCGATGTCCATCCTCTCTCTTTCTCACATTTCCCTGACGATCGGAGAGCACCGCATTCTCTCCGATGTTTCGTGCAGTGTGGATCAAGGAGAGATTGTCGGCCTCATCGGGCCCAATGGTTCGGGGAAAACCACGCTCTTCAACGTGATTTCTGGATTTCTCGCTCCTACGCATGGGACGATGCACTTGCAAGGATCCGATATCACAAACATTTCTTCATCCCGTAGGGCGCAGATGGGCATCGGTCGTGTCTTTCAGAACTTCGGCATCTTCCGGGAGATGACCCTTGAAGAGAATGTGCTTGTTGCTCTCGAAGCGTTGCCCAAAGCGGATCGCATGCAGAGGGGGAATCTACGGAAGATTGCAGGAGAAACACTGGAAATGGTGGGCCTTGCGTCCCATGCCAAGCAAAAAGCGGGGAGTCTCAGTGGCGGGCAGATGCGGCTTCTGGAGATCGCCAGGACGCTGATGTCCGGCAAAGAGGTCTTTCTCCTCGATGAGCCCACGGCAGGAGTGTCACCCAAGATGACGCAGCAGGTTGCCGATCTCATCTTGCAACTTCAGAAGCAGGGCAAGACCGTTCTCGTCGTGGAGCACGATCTGCCGTTCATCAGTCATGTCTGTGATCGGGTGATCGTTATGGATACGGGAAAGGTCGCTCTCACGGGGAAGCCTGAAGACGTCAAGAAGAGCAAAGAGCTGCGGGAATTGTATTTCGGCGCGGATCCCACAACGTAATGGTCATTTTGAAAAGCCGCTCCATGGCTTCTCCATTGCCAATTCTCTGCTACCATAGACCCCTATTTCCATTTCCTTGTTCTCTATGCGTACGTTTTTTGCACTCTCCTCACTCCTAGCACTCAGTCTCACGGCATGCGGTGGTGCAGGGGACGAAGGTCCGATCAAGCTCGGTTATATCGGTCCTCTTACGGGCGATGCCGCTTCGTATGGCATAGACACGCTCAATGGTACAAAAATGAAAGTGGATGAAATCAACGCTGCCGGCGGCATAAACGGCCGACAGATCCAGCTGATTGCCGAAGATGGCAAATGTGCAGGTGCAGATGCTGCGACTGCTGTCCAAAAGCTCGTGAATATCGATAAGGTCATCGCGATCGTTGGCGGGCAGTGCAGCGGTGAGACGCTTGCAGCGGCTCCCGTAGCTGAGGCCGCAAAAGTCATTCTTCTCTCACCCCTCAGCAGCAGTCCGGATGTGACCAATGCCGGTGCGTACGTTTACCGTGATTATCCTTCCGACGCTCTCAAGACCAAGGCCATGGCTGCGTATTTCCAAGAAAAGGGTCTGACAAAGGTTGCCGTGATTACGGAGAATACGGATTTTGCCCAGGGATTCCGCGCGTCGCTCAAGAAAGACTTCGGCGACTTCGCATTTGATGAAGTTGTGGAACCAGGAACGAAGGATTTCCGCTCCCTTATGACACGCCTGAAGAATGTAGATTTCGATGTCTTTCTCGCCAATGGCCAGAGCCCGGCAACCATCGCTCCGATGGTGGTGCAGCTTCGGGAGCAGGGCATGAAGCAGCTCGCCATCACGCATGATGCTGGCCAATCGGCAGATACCTTGAGCATTGGTGGAAAGTCCGTAGAGGGTCTTGAAGCGATCAATGTTCCTGCTCTCGGAAAGGACACGGCATTCGGGAGCAAGTTTATTGCGCAGTACGGTGAGCCGCAGGGCGCTGCCGCTTTTGGTGCCCATGCCTATGATGCTGTCGGAGTGCTTGCAGAAGCGATAGGCGCAGTTGGGGCGAATGGCGAAGCGATCAAGGGATATCTCGATCAACTCGAGGAGTACCCGGGGGTCGTAGGTACATTCCACTTCGATGAAAACGGAGACGTCGTTGGCATGTCCTACGCTCTCATCGTCGTGCAGAACGGTGCATGGGTGCAGACCCGCCCGATTGCCATTCCTGAGTAAATTGCCCGTCTATCCTGTAGCGGAGGTTTATAAGCCTCCGCTACGGTTTTTTTTGTGCTCCCCGTAGCGCAGAGCCGCGGCTCTGCGCTACGGGGTGTGTTACTCTTGTCCCCAGTGCAGCTTCTCGCAAACGCCCTGATTGCAGGCTCTCTTGCCGCTTTGATTGCCGGAGGACTCGCACTGGTCTACGGCGTTTTAGGAGTATTTAACATGGCTCTCGGACAGCTGACACTGATCGGTGGCTACACCGCTTGGTGGTTGCATCAGGTTGCGCACATGTCCGTACTCTTCAGTGTCATAGGAGGATTGCTCTGTGGAGCGCTTATGACGTGGATAACCTTTGAAGTTTTCGTCCGTCCTTTTTACAAGCATCACCGCTTCCTTCCCCTTGTGACCACGATTGCCTGGAGCATGATCCTCGATGGGTTCATCCTTCTTGCCTTCGAAGAGCGTCCGCGCAGCATTCTCTCCGAAGCCAAATCCATGATTTCTCTTGGATCCGTGCTCATCAGCCGCGAGCAGTGCTTGATGATCGTCCTCACGATTGTCGCACTCCTGCTCTTTGCATGGATCTTTCACTGCACGTCGTTTGGTCGAAAGCTGCGTGCGGTTGTCCAGCATGAGTCCGCGGCGCGGAGCCTCGGCATCAACTCTGCCATCCTTCACCGCGTCATCTTCATCGTGAGCGGGATGTTTGCGGCTGCCGGGGGCATCTTCATCGGGATCGACCAAAATCTCTCACCGACGCTCGCATTCTCTCTCACCATCAAAGCCTATGCGGCGATCATCGCGGGGGGAAAGGGCAATATCTGGGGAGCTATCGTCTGCGCCTATGTGATTGCGCTTCTTGAGCAGCTGCTCGTCGGCATCCACTGGTTCGGAGCATTCTACGTTCCTGCGGGGTACCAGCAGACGGTCGCACTACTCTTCATCATTGTCATTCTCCTCCTCAAGCCCTCGGGGTTATTCCGTTCCTTCGCCCGTACCGCATAGCGCTATGAATTTTCTCCTGCACATCATCGCTACGATCGCTATGGGCGCCCCAAATATTCTGGGGTTCAATATGCTCTTCGGACGCGGCAAGATTCTGCACTTCGGACCATTGGGAGTTTCCATCGTTGCGGCGTATGCAACGTTTCTCGTGGTAATGGCGACAGGAAGCTACCCTCTCGGTATTGTGTGCGGTCTTGCGGCCACCTGCTCTATTTCGGCATTTTTTGCATGGCTCAGTCTGCGACTCGATGCTGACGGATTGGGTGTGATGTCCATTGCCATGCATCTGGGGCTCCTTGCTGTCGTCCTCAACTGGTCAAGCCTCACCCGTGGTGCTCTGGGGATTCCCCGAGTTCCCCGCCTTCCCTTTCTCGATTCTACGGGAGACTTCGCGCTTCTGGGAACGTGCGTCGCCGCACTATGGGCTTGGATGCTCTGGCAGGTTGATCGCGGAACGTTTGGACGTAAGCTCATTGCACTTTCGGAACATGAGTGGCATGCCAAATCGCTGGGGATCGATCGTTCCCGCGTGCATATGCTGGCTTTCATGATCGCCGGTATCGGATCATTGCTCGGAGTTTTACAGTATCACCAGTACCTCTACCTCGTGCACCCGAGTGATTTCGGATTCCCGGCCTTCATCTTCTTCGTCACCGTCGTTGTTGCCGGTGGTCCGGGGAGCGTGCGTGGGTGTGTAGTTTCCCTCATCCTTCTTTCCCTTCTGCGGGAAGGATTACGCTTTGTTCCCATGTCCCCCGATGTTCTCGGACCGCTACGATTGATACTGTTTGGAGCCATTCTCTTCGTTGCCGTGTGGTTGCGGCGCGATACACTGTTTCCGAAGCAGAGAACGGTTTAGCTTATAGCTGTTAGCTGTCAGCTTTCAGCTTTTGCCGCATGGCATGAAGCATGCGCATTGTTTCGCTTACAAGATTGCACACTTTTAGCCTCTTCTCATTGCTGTGTATGTGCATGGTAGCCCCATGTCATTTTTCGAATGTATTAGCGATTTTGCTTTTACATAAGCCAGAATCCCAGTTCCTCTCTGCCATAGAACAAAAAGAAGCTGACAGCTGACAGCTGAAACCTATAAGCTCTCCTCGATGAACCTTGCCCAAACTATCCTCGGTGTCCCCTTCACAAACCCCATAGTCCTTGCCTCGGGGATCATGGGCATCACCTCAGCGAGCTGGAAGCTCATGGCGAAGCATGGTGCGGGAGGCATCACCACGAAGTCCCTGTGGCTCAAGGAACACAAAGGTCACAAAAATCCGACGATCATCTCTACCGAGCACTGGACGCTCAATGCCGTCGGCGTTCCCGATGCCGGCCCCGAGAAGGCGCGCGAGGAAGTGGGGGATTTTATGAAGAGTCATCCGGTTCCCCTTATTGCCAACATCATCGCGGAGTCCGTCGATGCCTATGCAGAGACTGCCGAGGCGATCCTGCCCTTGAAGCCCGATTTTCTCGAGGTGAACATCAGCTGTCCCAATGTTGAAGACGAGTTTGGCAAGCCCTTTGCGTGCTCTGCTCCCGCTGCCGCTGCGGCCACCAAGGCCGTGAAGAAGGTTAGCGGCAAGACGCCCGTCTTCATCAAGCTTTCACCCAATGTCGACAGCATCGCAGCGATTGCCACTGCTTGCGCGGATGCCGGTGCGGATGGATTTACCGTTATCAACACCGTCGGTCCGGGCATGGCCATCGACCTTCGGAGTCGTATGCCTATCCTTGCAAACAAAGTCGGCGGGCTTTCGGGCCCCGGTATCAAGCCGATTGCCGTGAAGTGTGTCGCCGATGTCTATGCCGCGACGGGCGGCAACCTCCCCATCATCGGCACTGGTGGCATCTGCACCGGAGAAGATGCTCTGGAGATCATGCTTGCCGGTGCATCGCTTGTCGGCATTGGCACAGCGATCGGTGACCGCGGCATGGATGTTTTTAACTCTATCTGTGAAGAGATGCAGCTGTGGTGCACCAACGAAGGGGTCGATAACGTGTCTGATCTCGTTGGAGGTATGCATAGAGAACTTGCTTCCCGCATTGGGCCAAAGGAGAATCGGAAATCGATGATTATATAATTCTTCATTTGCTACATGTTTTCCATCCCTCTCCAGAGCCGGCTCCCCCGCACCTACCGCATTAAGAAGATCAAGCAGGAGACGGAGATGGTGCGTACCTATACGTTTGACGGTTCGCTTGGCGCCCGCCCCGGACAATTTCTGATGCTCTGGCTTCCGGGCATCGATGAGAAACCCTTTTCCGTTGCCTTCGACAATGGCGCAGAGACCAAGGTCACCTTCTTTGCCGTCGGTCCCATGTCCGAAGCGCTCGCTGCATGCAAGGTTGGCGATCTCGTAGGGCTGCGTGGCCCCTTTGGCACGAGCTACGAGTGGAAGCCTGGACAGCACATCGCGCTCGTTGCGGGTGGCTATGGCGCCGCTCCCATGTACTTTGTCGCCGCAGAAACCGTGCACCACGGATGTACGCTGGAGGTTTTCGTTGGTGCCAAGAGCAAGGATCATCTCCTCTATCTTGAGGAGCTGGAGTCCCTGCCGCATGTGTCACTCCATGTTTCGACCAACGATGGTTCGATGGGATTCAAGGGATTTAACGTGCAACAACTGGAGAAGATGCTGGAGGTCTGTGAGCACAGTGGCAAAGGGAAACGCAAGGGCAAGGAAGATATGGATGCGATGGATCAGGTCTTCGCCTGTGGTCCCGAGATGATGCTCAAGGCCGTTTCTGAGCTCACGGCACGTTACAAGATTCCCTCACAACTCTCCCTCGAGCGCTACATGAAGTGTGGATACGGGCTTTGCGGCAGCTGTGTTGTGGATCCCCTTGGCATTCGTCTCTGCACCGAGGGGCCGGTGGTGAAAAACGATGCGTGCGTGAAGATCGAGGAGTTTGGGAAGTACCACAGGGATGCTCTTGGCAAAAAGCATCAGTTTTAAAATGACCGGCCGCAAGGCCGGTCATTTTGGAGCGTGTCAGCAATTACTTGCCGCAACACCCACCGCCACACGTACACATAGGAATGGTGGAAAAAACTAGAACGCCCGCAGAGTAGCAGAGCAGGGAAGTGCTGTCTAGCACTCTTATGATTTGAGTGATAATTCTCCTAATCCTCTCCACTCTGTTCTCTCTGCACCGACCCTACACCCTACTCCTACGCCCTATTCCTCTTCTCTAAAGCCGTATCGTCTGCTCTACCCAAAACACTTCGATCGCTCTCTGGTTTCTTCCGCTTCGTTTCACGGTCGTACGGGCGTGCTCTGTCACTCGGACAGGAACGTTACGCTCGCCGTGTACACGCAGCAGCAGTAGCGCATGCAAGAGAAGTCCTGTGAGGATGAGGATCATCCCGAGGATGATCGTTACTCCGGCAAGCGTGCTCGTTCCTGTGACGATGGGGGCTGCTCCGTGAGGAGCTGGCGCGATGGTCGCTTGAGGAGCCGCGGGCGCCGTCACTTCCTCTGGAATCGCATACTCCATGGTGCTTCCCTGGCCGGTGAGGGAGGCCGTAAGGTGGGCGAAGCCTCCGAGACCGAGGAGCGTGAGTCCCATGAGCATCGATCCTGCAATGAGGATCTGTAGCGTATGGAGATTGTCGTGTGCGTGTGTGTTTGACATATATCATTTATATTATATAACAATATAAAGCCATGATCAAGGGCTTTTCTTCCGGTATTCCTGAGAGATTTCACTCTCCCGTCCGTCCTCTACACAATCCCGATACGCAAAGATTATTAGGGCCTACGACGATGCTGCCGATGATCCACACAGGATGTGGGTAAAAGTATCGACAGAGGAGAGTTCCCTTGGAAGAAGGAGACGTGTGGGAGAGCCATGTGTCATGGATGCACGGCGAAGCAGCAGGCGCAGGTCGCAGCGGCGGTCGAGGAATAGCCACGCGGGTGAAAGGCCTGCTCTTTGTGCGTGTACAGAGCTGCAACATTGCTATACTTCCCTCGCGGCCCCATCGTCCTTCGTCAGGCTCAGGCCGATGTCACAGATCTTTCTTGCCTGATGCAATGTGTTCTTTGTACATCCACGGCCCCATCGTCTAACGGTTAGGACAGCGGGTTTTCAATCCGCTAACCAGGGTTCGACTCCCTGTGGGGCTGCCAGAATAGGAAAGCTTCTCCCCGCATTTCAGAATGTGATGTCTACGAACCACCCCTCGTAGCCCGACCTGTCCACCGTCCTGTCCACCGTAGCCTTGGTGAAGGTGGAAGCTTCAGCGGAGGTGGAAGGAGCGCAGTGGGGTGGGGCTGCCATCGCATCCGACTCCTGTGCCAGATGGAGGCCGGGAGTGGCCGCAGCAGGTAGAATGCTCCCGTGTTTGCGTCTCTCGTCTTCATCGTCGTTGCACTCTTTCTCGCGTGTTTCGTCATTACCCTCCTGATGCACCTCTGGCTCGGGGCGCCCTATGTCCCGACACCCATGCGGATCGTCGAGCGCATGGTAGAGCTTGCGGAGCTCAAGCCCGGGCAGGTCGTCTACGATCTCGGGGCGGGGGACGGGCGGCTCCTCATTGCCGCCAAGCGCAAGGAACCCAAGATCTCTGCTATCGGCTACGAGCTCGTACCGACGGTGTGGATCCTTGGGATGCTGAGGATTATCTGTTCGGGATGTCGCGTTTCGCTGCGCATGCGTGACGCGCGCTGCGTGGATCTCCGTGATGCCGATTGTGTGTTTCTCTATCTCCTCCCCGGAGTGCTTGCCCAGATGCTCCCGGTCTTTCAGGCGCAACTGCGTCCTGGAACGCGTGTCATCTCTTCTGTGTTTGCACTATCGGGAAAGACACCGAAGCAAACGGAGATCGTGCAGTGGATGGGCGCAGAGCGGAAGGTGTGGGTGTATCAGTGGTAAATACGATGGCACAGGGCAAAAAGTATCTATGGCCATGTTTCTTTTTTGCCTTCTTCAAAGCGATACTGTTGCGAATGGCACATCTGCGAGTACGTTTGCGACTCCCACAATCCACTCCGCGGCTCCATAGCCCACGAAGGCGACGAGCTGTCCTGATGCGAAGTGCACGTAGCTGATCATCGTGCCGACGAAGCCAAGAAGCATCGCGACGGGTACCGCGGGGGCGGCAAGGACGTTACTGAGAGGAGCGACCAGGGAGATCTGGCCGAAGGTCCATACGCTGATGGGCAGCGTCGTGAGCTGGGCTGCGATGGTCATGGCGACGCTGTCTCTGAGGCCAAGCACTTCGGGAATGCGCCGGAAGAGGTGTTGCAGGCGCGGTCCGAGCTCTGTGACGCCGATGACGGCAGCGAATGAAAGATGAAACCCTGCGTCCCACCACAGCTGTTCGGGCTTTGCCGCAGCCATGAGCAATGCTGACCAGGCGATCGTGAGACGCGTATGGGCAATGCGGCCACACTGCAGGGCAAGGAGCCCGAGCATGCCCATGATCGCTGCACGCAGCACCGAGGCCGATGCGCCAACGAGCAGAGTGAAGAGACAGACCGCCGTTGCCTGAGGAAGCAATCTCCACCTGAGCGGCAGCCAGAAGAAGCAGCCACCGAGGATCGCGAGCACGATCGTGACGTTGGTTCCCGATATGGCGATGAGATGCGTGAGACCCGTCACGCGAAACTCCTCGAGCAGTTGTTTGGAAAATCCCCGACGCTCACCCGTGAGGAGCCCAGCGATGAGCGCCGCGGAAGGCTCCGGAAAGAGGCGATTGATGCTCGAGAGCAGCTCAAGCTTTGCGGATTGCAGGTGGCGGCGCAGCACTACGGTTACTGGAGGCACCGAGCAGGAAGGGGATGCTACGATGGTCGAGCGCCGAAGGATCGCACTGATGCCCTGCAGCCGGAGATAGTGCGGGTAGTCGAAATCTTCGATGGGCTTCGGTTGCGTCAGTATGCCTTCCGCAGTGATGCGGTCACCGATGCGGAACTCGGGCCATCCGCCGAAGTCTTCAACGAGAACAGTGCCGGAGACAGGGATGATTGCGCCGGAGAAAGCGAGGGACGTGACCTCTACGGGGTAATGGTTGGCCGGAGGTCTGCCGCCGGGTTCTCCGGTGACGACTCCCTCGATGGTAATGCGCTGCCCATTGGCGTATGCCGGGACGGTTTGCGATGTGAATGTGTGGGTGGAGCGGGAGACGGAGAAGAGTGCGAGGGCGATTCCCATGCAGCATGTCATGCTGAGCGTAGTCGAAGCACGACATGCTGCGGAATATGTGTCTATGGTTCGACTACGCTCACCATGACACATATGTCCTGGAGCGTTACGCGCCAGGTGCAGTAAAAATCCAAAGAAACCAATAAGACTAAGCACAATCCAGATCCACAGCGGATACGATGAACGCTGCCACCACTGCAGGAGGTACGTTGTCGTGAGAAAGCAGCCAATGAAGGTGAAGGAAATATGGGAAGGGCGCACAGGACAAATGGAAAATAGAAAATGTTCTGTGTCACTCTGAGTAGCACCGCCGACCATGCTTCGATATGAGCCTTTGCTCCGGCTCCGGCTCTCCTCAGCATGACACGGCGGTGCGTATCGAAGAGCGACACAGGGTAGTGTCTTTGCGTATGTTTACTCTACCGTTTCGCCAGCGCGATCCACTCGTCGATGGAAAGCGTTTGTGGACGCCGCTTTTGGTCTATGGAAAGCCGCGAAAGGCGTTCTGCAATCTCCGGGAACACCCCGAGCGTATTGCTGAGCATCTTGCGTTTTTTGCTGAAGGCGATCTTCACCAGGCGGAAGATTTCTTCGATGGTTTCGGGGTCAGCCAGAGGATTGTTGAAGCATTGGATATGCAGGACTGCCGAGTCCACTGCCGGTGGCGGAAGAAAGCATGCTGGTGGAACCTTGCGGATTATCTTTGGTGTGCCAAAGAGTCCGACGAGGATCGTGAGGAGTCCGCGGTCTTCATCATCGCAAATTTTCTCGGCCACTTCACGCTGGATGAGAAGCGTCAGGGATGTAGGGTGCACTTTAGACTCAAGAAACGCATGACGCAGAAGAGGCGAGGTGATGTGGTAGGGGATATTGGCGACGATTTTGTACGGAGTTATGGGGAAGGGGACGTGGAGGGCGTTTCGGTGAATAGTTTGTAGTTTGTACTTGGTAGTTTGTAGTTGCTCGGCAATGAACTTCTGGAGCAGGGGAATCATACGTTCATCGAGCTCGATGGCTGTGACCTGTGCTGAGCGCTTGAGGAGCTCTGCCGTCAGTACTCCGATCCCCGGACCGATTTCGACGATGTGGTCGTCGGGCTGGATATTCGCCGCATGCACGATGCTCTGGAGTACGTCATGGTCTGTCAAAAAATGCTGCCCCAAGTCGGTATTGAGGCGGATGCCGTGGGCGCGGAGAAAGTCGGAGACAGAGGACATGGGCACAGTATCCTTGCCTTTGGAACAATTTGCAGTACATTTACGAGCACTTGGTTTCTCTGTCACCTTTCAGCGCATTTCCGTTCAGCTTTACGGCGGAAGGCGTTTTGCTGCGTGACTGAGAGATAGAAAATCGTCACCAAGCGCCTTCCCAGCCGGAAGGTATTTTTTTACGTTTCCTTTTTTCCCATGACTCTCTCCGAAGCAACCCAGCCTTTCGCCCCCAGCGTTCCGCTCGTTCATTCGGTTCCTAAATACTCAGGCCAAACTCGACAGCGCATGGTTGAGTGCCTGCAATTACTTGGGACTCAGGATAAGTACTTTCCTCGAGTAACTCTCCGTCTCGGTGGAAAAGAGGCGCTCCATGATTCAGGGCTCGCAGTCTTACACGTTTGCATGCAAATGGGATGTTCCGATGATGCGGTAAGTGCTGCTATCGAGCGTGCCACGATTGTTCCATGCGAAGGTGATCCAAGAGGATCAGAGGCGATTATTTCCATAGATTCGCCTCATTCTTGCCTGTAGTGCATCTATTGCCTTCCTAGGTTTTTCTGATACGATATCCTCGATGATTTTCCAGGCAGTTCTGCCGGCATCCTTCATCCCGCCGCGTGCGGGAGGGTGCCTGGCTGCCTGAAGATTGGATGATCGTGGCAGAGGTCCTTCCCCAGCTGAAGGATTCTTTCTTGTATCTCCCTTTCCCTTCCCAATCATGTCTGCCAATTCCCATGAACACTTGCGCGCCACATTACGTTCCCTGAGCACGTTTCCCGACGCAGACGCCGCATTGCACTCTCTTGTGGAGCGATGGTGCGGTGATCGCGTTGCGGATCTTCAGCTAAATACTGTCGAAGACTGCATTGCAGCGCTGATGACGGCTGCGGAGCATTGCCGCATCGGCAAGATGCAGTTTTCCGTCCAACAGCTGATCAGTGCCCGTCGCCAGCATTGCTATGGCGCTGGGCATCAATAATTTCCGCTCTGTAAGAATGTCGTTTGTCGTACGTCTTGACCTTCGAAGGGGTACACTCTCTCCATGCTCCGCTCGACAATTGCCCCTATCGGCGTCCTACTCGCTACCTTTGGGTCAGCTGCTCCCGATGCGTACGCCTGGAGCCTCTCGCGTGCTACCTATCGCCCTATTGAGCAGCGCATCGTTCAGCCCCAGCGTGGCCGCGCACGTCCTTCTTTGCGCTCCAGTTCAGCAAGGAGTATTTCCTCTTCGTCTTTTTCGTCCTCTTCATCTTCTGTGCAGTCTGGTCGTGATCCCGATGGGGATGTCTCGCAGCGCGGGCGCATCGTGGTGCTCGGCACCACGAGTCCCGTCCTAGGGGCCCTCAAGATTTTCAGCAATGCGGAGCCGCTCATCGCGACACGCTTCACCATCGTCCTCTCCAGCGCCGTAACGTCCATCGATCATCTGGTGATCTACGATCACGATGCGCGCCTGATCGGTGCCGCGCGTCTCGATGCTTCTGTGAGCGGCGGAAAAACGTACGTAGTGCGGCTGAGAACGAGTGATCTGCAGATTCCTCGGCGTGAGGATTACTCCTTCTACGTCCGCGCGAAGCTCAAGACGAAGGATCAGGGCGGTGTCTCGGGTGAGACGGTGCAGATCGCTTCGGCCACCGTGATCGGCGATGGTGCCTGGAGTAATCGCAGCTACGAGCAGACCGCGACAGGGACATTTTCTGCACATGAAACTGCCCGATCAGCCATCACCGCAGTCGCGAACGTTGGATCTTTCGAGGAGGGCATCATCGGTGGCAGTGATCGCGAGATCGGCAAGTTCCGCTTTGCAGGGATGCGTGGCGACGGAGGAGCGGATGCACGCCTCACGGAGCTGACGTTTACGGTGTCGCAGGTAGGGGGAGTGACCCTGAGCAACGCGCAAATCGTCGCGGACGGTGGCAGCGATCGTAGCGATTGCACACTCAGTTCCTCGACGATCACTTGCGCACTCTCTGCGGCATTCGGATCCCTCACGAGCGGACCGCGCGTCCTCACACTCCTGGCGGATGTCACTGTGCCGGCCAGTGCTTCGCGCGCGTCGCTTCAAGTGAGTCTCAATGAGGCTGGTAATCCCACGACCCCGGGAGCGATCACGTGGACCGATGGATCGGAGACGTTCACTTGGGTAGGGCTGGAGACGCCGGTAGCGAGAGGAACGTATTACAGCTATTAGAATCCATTTTAGATACTGTTTTGTGTTGCCCTTTCTTTGTCTTCCCGACAAAGAAAGGGCGAAAGAAAGCGCACCGCGCGCCAACACCTCTCCTCCCGGCCCTGGGTCTCGCTGAAAACGCCTCCAAGGCTTCGGCGTTTTCATCTCGACTGCGCTGCGGCGCAGATCAGGGCCTTCCCCTTCACCCCCCGTGGCGCGCGGGTCCCACCCAATTTTACAATTTCCGCAGTGGAGCGATGCTTAAGGCAAGCGTCTTCTCGGTGCCGGAATCAAAGCGAATCCTTGCGATGTCACCGCGTACTTCGAGCACTGTTCCTGCGCCGAATTTCGGGTGACTTACGCGCTCGCCGACGATGATCGTTTCTTGTGTTTCCGATGCTGAGGAGGGGGAGAGGTCTTGGTTGAACTCCAGATCAGTTTGGAGTTTTTCCTTTCTCGTTTGCAGCTCTTCCCTGTGCTCCGATGCCCAGGCAAAGGCGCTTAAGATGTCGTCGCTCCTGTTCTCGGTGCAGGAGTTCGGGAGATCATCGAGAAACCGACTGCGTGCATTGGCCCGTGTCTCTCCCCAGAGCATCCGGCTTCGTGTGAGCAGCAGCCGCAGGTGCATCTTTGCACGCGTCATGCCGACGTACATGATTCTGCGCTCTTCCTCGAGCTGCTCGGGATCGAACATGGATGAGCTGTGGGGGAAGATGCCCTCTTCGCATCCGGCGATGGTCACGGCTTCAAACTCGAGACCCTTACAGAGGTGCAGGGTCATCAGCGTGAGAGCGTCGTCTTTCACGTCGTTGAGTTTGTCCACCTCCGAGACCAGACTCGCTTCCTCGAGGAAGCTCACAAGCGATGTCCTAGGTTCCAATTGATCGTACTTGCGCATGACGGAGAGGAGCTCTTCCACGTTGCTCCAGCGGTCTTCTCCTTCATCAGTATCGTCGCGCACCCAGCGCTCCATACCGGTTGCTCCAAGGAGCCATCGTGTCAGATCTGTCACGGGTAGCAGATCGGCCTTCGCTCGCGCTGTCGTGATGAGCTCGACAAACTTCCGGAGTCGCTCGGCGACTGCTTCGGAGAGATCGGTGATTTCCTCGGTGCGCTGCAGAGCCTCCCAGAGCCCGATCGATTCGCGTGCACAGAATGCCTGGAGTCGCTCCAGCGTGGTCTGCCCGATCTTGCGGCTGGGGACGTTGATGACCCTGAGGAGCGAGAGCGTGTCTCTCGGGTTGAGCACGACGTAGAGATAAGCGAGGACATCTTTGATCTCGCGTCTGAGATAGAACTTCGTCCCACCGACGATGCGGTAGGGGATACCGAGGCGCATGCAGCTTTCCTCGAAGAGGCGTGACTGCGCGTTGGTGCGATAGAGGATCACTTGGTTGTTGAGGGCGATTCCTTCGCCGCGTCGCCGGATCGCGGTCTTCACGGCGTCCTCGGCCTCCGCGCGTTCATCGCGGACTTCGTTCACGACGACCTTCGGCCCATCGACCCTGTCGGTCCACATCTTCTTCTGTGGGCGGCGGGGGTTTTTGGCGATCACCTCGTCTGCTGCCGTGAGGATGATCTGCGTGGAGCGGTAGTTGCGGTCGAGGACGTGCTCGGCGGCATTCGGATAGTCCTTTTTAAACTCCAGGATGTTGCGGATATCCGCGCCGCGAAACGCGTAGATGGACTGATCCGGGTCGCCGATGACACAGAGATTTTTGTGGGCTGTGGCGAGAAGCGTCACGAAGAGGTACTGCGCATGGTTCGTGTCCTGGTACTCGTCGACCATCAGGTACTTCCATGTGCGCTGGTAGCGCTCGAGGACTTTGGGTACCTCACGGAAGAGTCGCACGGTTTCGAGGAGGAGATCGTCGAAGTCGAGGGCGTTACTGGTGCGCAACGCCTTCTCGTACCGGTCGTACGCGTTGATGACGTGGTGCATGCGAGCGGTGGTTGCCTGGAGCTGGGCATCCTTTGGGGTGATGGCTTCGCTCTTGAAGCGTCCGATGTAGCCGAGGGCTGCCCTGGCTTTGAGCTCGGTTTCATCGATCTTCATCTCCTTGAGGAGTTCTTTGACCAGTTTTTCCTGATCGTCTCCGTCGTAGATGACAAAGCTCCGGTCGCGCCCGAGGTGCTCGATGTCTCTGCGCAGTATCCTTGCGCACACAGAGTGAAAGGTTCCCATGACAGGCAACCGCTGTTGCCTGTCACCCTGAGCGTAGTCGAAGGGTGCTTGTTCCTGTGCAACCGTGATGTGCAGAAGGTTCTTCACACGTTCCTTCATCTCGTTCGCTGCTTTGTTGGTGAAGGTCACCGCGAGGATCTGCCAGGGTTCTACCCCTTTAGAGATCAGGTACGCGATGCGGTGTGTGAGAGCGCGCGTTTTTCCGCTTCCTGCTCCTGCGAGGATGAACGACGGTCCTTCCGTTTGCAGCACAGCTGCGCGCTGCGCTTCATTGAGAGGGGAGAGGATGGGGTCGGTATCGTGCACGGAGCCATCGTACCGTTCACGCTCGATGGATGCTTGAAAAATAGTGGCGTCATGTTTATGGCGTCTGTCCATGGCACTGCATTGTGATTCATGAAGTAATACCTATGCTTTAAAGTACATGGCTTCTCAGAGGTTTATCCTGCGGCATGCGCGGTCCATGATCGTTCTCGAAGGTGCCCTGGCATTGGTCCTGGTCTCTCTTGCCATGGATCAGTCACCATATTTCTCTGTGGCACACGTGGGGTCTTCACCTCTTCCTGCGTACTGCAATACTGCCGCAGGCTGTCGTATGGCAGTCAGTGCAGGTCGGTGTCGTCCTTTGCCCAATAGTTATGCCGGCCAGCCGGGTGACCCTCGTTGTCCTCCACTGCCCAGATCTCCCGTGGTACCGACTACGGGTGGTTCGAGTCTGATCAATACAGCTGTATCGGGTGTACGTCAGTTTTTGAGCCCTATGGCTCTTGTTCGCACTACCACGACAACCACAACGTCCGTGCCGAGCACCTCCAGCTCATCCTCCGATTCCTCTGGGGGGGATAGTGGTGGAGATGGAGGCGATAGTGGAGGGGGTTCGTCTCCAGGAATGTGCAAAAATCCTCGTGAGGCATGCACAGCCTCAGATCGCTGCTGTCAGAAGACTTGCGTCAACGGATTTTGTTCTTGTTTGACACTAACAGATTCGTGTAAAGATGATGATAATAATTACCATTCGGAGTGGTGTTGCATAGGAACCACGTGCGCAACGAGTGGAACGAGAGAGGGATTTTGTTCTGATACCTGCCACAGGAGAGATAGTGCGTGCAACGATACCACTGTTTGTTGTGAGCCGCTCGTTTGCAAATACACTTCTTCCGGTGGATCGATTGGTAGATGCAAATTGCCAAGTCCAACCTACTGCCAAAATACTTCTGATTCCACATCGAGCGTCGACAAGGAATCGAAATGCTTTCCCAATCCTACGGCGCCGGTTACTGCAGCCCAATGGTCTACCTTTAACTCTTCAGTGAAAGCTGCTGGTACCGCCGCCGCGTCATCATTCTGCGATTCCGATCTCAGTGCACCATCCTGTGCCATGTATTGTAATAATGGTGGCGAGGGGGCTGTTTCCATGAGCGCCATGAGCACCTATCCTCAACTCATTAACTGTACTACTACAAGTAGCAAAGCCGGGAAAAAGGGTAAATGGAAAGGAAGTTGCTCGGTAGTGCGTACATGCAATTGAGCGAAGAGACTCTTTTCATTTCCGTTTCTCGTAGCACCCTCTCTATCGCCCTCGCGTGCGCCTCGGAGTCCGCGATGATCGCTGCCATCCGCTGCGGTCGCGAAGGATCTGCAACGCCGTTAATCGGGCCGGTATCTGATTGTGCTGCTTCGATGCGGTTACGGTGCCCTCTGCGTATCGCGCGCAGATCGTAGCGGTCGTAGATGCGGTACTCCGCTTCAGTGGGATGGCCGTTGCCGTTTGTGGAAGCTTCCATGGGAGTGAAGGGGAATACAAAAAGAACCCTCGAGAGCGAGGGCTGAATGGGTACGTTCAGGAGCCTCGCTAGATGCGGGTAAGGACGACGACGGGGCTGACGATGGTTGCGAGCAGAGTCATTTCTAGAATGAGTGTAGTCCTCAGGACACCTCCGTCAACTTCCTCCGTGACACTTTGTCGAAGGTTGCGTCGATGGCTTGTGGAGAGGATTCTTCGGCGCTTTTCAGCTCCTCGAGCTTGCCGAACTGCCGGTCGAGCATGCGCTCACGGGTACCGGTGAGCTCCTCGTAGCCTTTGTGTGCGAGCTCGAGCCTCTGCTGTACCGTAGCCATTTGTTCTTTGAACTTTTCCCACTGCTGCTTGATGCTGGAGAACACGCTGAGCATTTCTTTGGACCGCACTTCCAAGCTGAAGTTATCGATGGACTGACGGATCACCGCGAGAATGGCATAGAGCGTCATCGGGGAGCAGAGGATCGTGCGACCTTGCATGGCAGAGTCCAAAAGCTCCGGGTCGATCTGGTTGATGAAGGTGTAGATCTGCTCGTTGGGGACAAAAAGCAGCACGTAGTCGACGGTCTGATCCTCCGGGTTGATGTAGTCCCGTGTCTGCACTTCTTTAATGCGCCGCTTCACATCGGCAAGAAATTCTTTTTTAGCCTTCTCGCGCTCGGATTCCGTCGCGGCTTCGGTGTAGAGCTGATAATTGTTGAACGGGAACTTCACGTCCATGTTGAGCTTCAGATTCTTCGGGAGCATGAAGGTGAAGTCCGGTCGAGATCCTCCGGAGAGCTTGCTCTGCTTCACGTAGTTCACGCCTTCGATGAGGCCCGAAAGCCGCAGAACGTCCTCCGCCATGCGCTCGCCCCACTGACCGCGGCTGGAGTTGCTGCTGAGTGCCTGCTTCAGGCTCCCTGTGGTATCGGTGAGCTCGCGGATGACCATCGCAGCGTTTTCCAGTCGCGCATCTACTTTCGTATTCTTATCGCCGATGTCGGCAATGAGGCGCTCGACTTTGTTCAGATCATCTTTCATGTGCCGGAGCGTTCCATCGATCAGCTCCTTCTTTCCGGTAAGCTTGCTTTCCGCAAGCTGAAGAATCTTCTCCGTTTGCTTCGAGACGACTTTCGAAGAGAGACTCTCGGCGATCGCCTCCGCGTCCTTCAATGATTTTCCTATGAGGAACTTGGCGATGCCAATGCCTGCGACGAGGCCGATGAGGAGGCCGACAATAAGGGAGAGGGGATGCATCGGTTGGGTATGGTAGCAGGGGCTCGCCCCTGAGTACTTCGACAAGCTCAGTACAAGCGTAGTCGAAGGGTGTACATATGTACACCAGGTATTCTTGCTGATTATGCAATTTGTGCTCTATATGTCTTGCCGTAGAGCGGATCGGGGTTACAATGCCCCCGTAGCGCTCCTGGGTGCGAAACTCGCCTCGGGTGGCGCTGCGTGGAGCTTTCCGCACGCTATTTCGACTGTCGCCCTCCACCTTATTCTCACACTTTCTCCTCCCACGTATGTCCCTCAAGCGCACCCAGAAGAAGAGGCTGATCACAAAGCACCGCACGCACGACAAAGACACCGGTTCGCCTCAGGTGCAGGTAGGCATCCTCACGACCGAGATCAACCTTCTCACGGATCATCTCCAGGAGCACAAGAAGGATCACTCCGCACGCCGCGGACTTCTTGGTAAGGTCGCGCGCCGCAGGACGCTCCTTAACTACCTCCGCATGAACAAGCCCGATGACTATCAGGAGGTCTTGGAGAAGAACAAGCTGAAGAAGTAGGGCGGTTGCAGTTATTGCGGTCCATAAGACAGGCGGTGTATCGTATGGTCCATGATGAAGCTGGGTAGGTATGTGGGCGGCGCAATGGTATTGCTGTTTCTTCTGAGTGTGTGGCAAGTACTTCGGAGCGGGACTATGGAACCTCTGCACTGGACTGCGTCCACAGGTTCGGCGTGCGACAAGAGACCGAATAAGACCACTTGTTTGTCAACCGATGGTGGTGTTCCACTAGGGTGTCCAGCCAATTGTATTTGGGTGCAGACTGCCCCAGGAAATAAGTGCCAGTGCCCGACTCCACCTCGACCCGCGCCTCCTTTATGGGCAATGAGTACGGTTCCCCCTAGCTGCCCTGCAGGAGTGCCACTCTGTCCTGTGGCGTGTGTTCCTCCTGGGGGCACGGGGTGCAATCAGTCTGTTGTTTGCTGTATGTCAAACTGGGTTGTGATAACTATGTCTAGGCCTTGTTGTAATCCCTCACAGAATACGTG
>Ga0194131_10000198_pt1 | contig 96866 bp, 73 predicted proteins | sample TA2KigO120mmetaG_FD_148631 | JGI IMG/M metagenome (GOLD analysis project Ga0194131, IMG submission 148631) | Freshwater microbial communities from Lake Tanganyika, Tanzania - TA2015053 Kigoma Offshore 120m | ecosystem: Environmental > Aquatic > Freshwater > Lake | place: Tanzania: Lake... | reverse complement strand
CCCCCCCCCGCCGCCCCCCCCCCCCCCCCCCCCCCCCCCCCCCCCCCCCCCCCCCCCCCCCCCCCCGCCCCCCCCCCCCCCCCCCCCCCGCCGGCCCAGCAACGCAACTGGCTCGATCCTTGATCCTTGCGACGGCGAACTTCGGTCCTCCCATCCGCTTCACCGTATCTGCGCGAGCTACGTCTGATGCGGGGCGCGCACGACCTGGCCGCCACGCACTGTAACCAGCGTTTCCCAGACACCGGCCAGACGGCTTGCGCCATGTGCGTCGAGCAGCTGAGCCGGGTCCTCGTTCCAGCGCAGCACGGTCAAGTCGGCGCAGGCTCCCAACGCCAGCACTCCCACCTCGTTCTGCAGTCGCATGATCTGCGCTGGACGAACTGTCACGGCGGCGAAGACGTCGGCCTCGCGCATGCCGGCGGCACGCAGCTTGGCCATGACGCGCGTCAACGTATGCGGAGGCGACGCGCCCAGGTGGCGCGCTTGCAAGTCCGTCGAGATGGTATCTGGAGCGAAGCTGTCGGCCAGGGCGGCCTCGGCCACGGCGAAATCGAACGACGCCATCCCGTGGCCCACGTCGAAGAGCACGCCCTTTGTCCGTGCCGCGCGGATGGCGGAGTGGACGCGCCCTCCCTCGATGATGCAGTGCGGCTCGCGACGGTAGCAGTAGGTGACCACGTCGCCCGGACGCAGCAGGGTCATCTGGTCGGCAAACGACCAGTCCGACGGCCGCCGCATACCATAAAGCAGCGGCCGGCCAGTCGCCTCGGCAACGAGCAAGGCACGACGCAGCACCTCGCGGGGATCGGTCGCGGCGCAGGCATGATGGCTGGCATTGACGGCGATCCCCCAGATCAGATGGTCCGCATCCTCCTCGATGGTCCGGACACATGCATCGACGTCGATGTCTTCGAGATTGGCGAAGCAGCCCCGGGGAGATTGCTCGCCGCGGGCAGAGAGGTTGAGGGCCAGCCGCACCCGCGTCCGCGATCCGTGAATGGTGACCTGACGATAGAGCGGCCAGTTTCGCGCTCCAGCGTCCCCCTGCGACAGCATCGTGGTGACGCCGTGCGGCAGCGAGTCGCGGTCCGGATCGATGCCGAAGATCGAGCCTTCGCGGGCCGGGTGGGCGTGCAGGTCGATCAGCCCGGGCAGCAGGACGGCGTCGGGGAAGTTGAGGATCCGCGCCGCGGTGCTCGCGACACTGGCTCCGATGGCAAAGATTCGGTCGCCCCGCACAGCCACTGTTACTGGAGCGTCGCTGCCGGCAGCCGGGCCGATGGCGCGGCCGGCACGAATGAGCAGATCGAACGCGGCGAGTGGCTCGGCCATGTCCTTACCGTTTCCTGGCACGATGGAGGCGCGGGATCGTCACCCGTTCGCCTCCCGTCATCGCAAGGAACTAATGAAATGGCCACTAGCGCCGTCGCGCTTGTGGGAGGTGTTCCGCGGCAAATTCCCGGGCATAGGCGGGCATCAGCAGGATCACATAGACGATGATGGCGTAGGCAGCCTGCACGGAGAACGTGATCCAGCCATTACGATTCAGCGGCCAGTTGTTGACGATGAGGTTGATGCAACTGAGGATGGTCAAGCCGCCCAGGACCAGGGTAAGCACGCGGCCCCACTGGCGGCGCTTGAGCAGGCCGATGCCCGCCAGGATGAGCGGAATCCCGCCAATGATGAAGGTACAACTGCCGGCGAGGATGAAGACCATCGTGCCGAGTGCGGCCACGCCGCGCACCATTTCCTTGTGTTGCTGGACCAGCTTTGGATCCACGTTCTGGTGCTGCTGCATGACGGCGAGGGCGTCGTCATGGGCGCCGGTCAGCATGGCCAGGATCGTGGGGCCGCCGATGATCAAGCCGACGGACACGACAACAACGAGCGTTGCAAACACCAGGTTGAGGATGCCCACCAGCGTAACGGCGGCCGAAGCCGTGCGTGGCTCGGAAGGGCGATCATCGTAGCCGTCGTCTCGGTCGTCATGGCGGTCGCGCCGATCATCGTCGTCATCGGAGTCACGCGCCCGCTGCCGGCGTCGTGTTCGATCGTCATCGTCATGATCATCATCGAATTCCTGTGGCCGGCGCCGGGTGGGCCGGGGTTCGTCGAGTTCGCGAGGCACGGGAGGCGGCGCGAGCTGGTCCTTTGCAGGCGCCGGCTTGACGCGCTCGGTCTGCTCCTCAGCCTCGGGAATCGGCAAGATCGCGCTGCACTTGGGGCATCTGACTTTCTTGCCGGCCTTGTCGGCGCTCACCCGAAGCATCTGGTTGCATTCTGAACAATGAAAGGTGATCGCGCTCATGAAGTTTGTTCCGCGATTTTTCGGAGATTTGACCTTTGTCGAGTGTCACATCCGTGGGATCGACACGCGTTCGCCCCCCTTGAGCGCCGACTGATGAGCGCAGATGCCGACCAGGGTCCAGTTGGCGGAGGTCGGAGCATCGGGGAAAGCCGGTTGTTCGCCCAGGCAAGCCATCAGGAAGTTATGGGCGAGGTGTGGATGCGAGCCGCCGTGGCCGCCGCCCTGCAGGAACGACAGGTGCTCGGCGTCCTGGATGGCGGCCGGCATCGTGAAACGGCGGATCGGCTCCGGCAAAAGGTGCGCGAAGTCCGGAACCTTGACGCGCTTGGGAATGTCCTTCTCGCTGAGCGGCTTCTCCGGGCTGCTCTTGGTGTGGATGACAGGCTGCTCGTCCTCGACCTGTTGCCACTCGAAGCTCTTCTTGCTGCCGGTGACGTCGAAGCTCTCGCGGTATTGCCGCGCGGTGTCAAACAGGCTGCGCGTGACCTCGGCGACAACGTCGCTGCCGGCGACCTTGAACGTGGCTGTCTCGATGGCGAACGGACTGTTGTAGCGCTTGATGAGGTCCTCGCGAATCCGGCCGGAACCGTGGCAGACGACGCTCTCGGCCAGGGCCGGCTTGCCTGGCTTGCTCAGGATGGCCAGACACGGACTGACGCAGTGCGTCGCGTAGTGCATGGGCGGCAAGCCCGGCCAGTAGTCCGGCCAGCCGTCCATGTCCTGCTGATGGCTGCCGCGCAGGAACTGAATGCGTCCCAGCTCGCCCTTGTCGTACAGTTCCTTGGCAAAAAGATATTCGCGCGCGTAAACGACCGTCTCCATCATCATGTAGACCTTGCCGGTCTTGCGCTGCTGCTCGACGATCTGCTGGCACTCGTCGGCGCTGGTGGCCATCGGCACGGTGCAGGCGACGTGCTTGCCGGCCTTGAGAGCGGCCAGGGCTTGCGGCGCGTGATCGGGAATCGGCGAGTTGATGTGCACGGCATCGACATTTGGATCCTTGACCAGGTCCGCGAAGCTGGTATAGCGGACCTTGATGCCGAAACGGTCGCCGCACTTGTCCAGCTCGGCCTGGCTGCGGCGGCAGATGGCGTACATCTCGGCGCTGGGGTGCGCCTGGAAGATGGGAATGAACTCGGCGCCAAAGCCGAGGCCAACGATGGCCACGCGTATCTTCTTCTCCGGCATGATCGGCAAACCTCCGGCAATGAAAAACCTATCCTGGCCGGGCAAGCGGCGTCATTCGTCATCGTCCTCGTCATGGGCGGCGGCCGAGGCGCCGGCAAGCGCGGGCAGCGGAATGGGCTGGCTCGTCAGCTTCTTGCGCTTGGCTCCGCGCAGGCGCCACGAGACCAGCGTGAGGAAGAGAAGGGCCAAAGCGGAATAGAAAGCGAGCGGATAGCGATCATTCGACTGAACCAGCAATTGATAGATGTTGGTCAGATGGTCGCGAGTTTCATCCAGCCAGTTCGCCACCATGGGCGCGTTGCTGACGATGAATTCAGGAACCTCCGGAACATTCTCTTTGACGCGCGCATCCAGCAGCGCCCCCGGCGTACGCACCAGCATGGCGAATTCCTTGCTATTCCGCTCCCTGAGAACCGAGTACTTGCAATAGTGCAGCAAGAACCAGGGCACAAGAAACGTCAGGGCCAGCAGGACGAACGTGAGGCGCTGGCTGGTGACGCTGGAGCGCAAGCGAACTTCTTGCACCTTGCGGTCGTCGATGAGGACCTCGAGGCGCTCGCCGCGCAGGTGGCCCTTGGCCAGCGGCGTGACATGGAAGCTCGCGCTGGCGTCCGGCTTGGCCGGGTCCAGCATCTGCTCCGACGGGACGACCTGGGCGCCGGCCATCAACAGGCGCAGCGTGACCGGCCTGGCGCCGGCCGGCGGCCGAACGCCTTCCTTGCCGGACCAGCTGATCTTGAACGTATAAACATGCTGCAGGCGCATGCGCCGGTAGTAGACGATGCGCAGCGGCGACAGGGTATTCTCAGGCCGCTTGGGCATGGGACGAGCCGCCGCGGGACGCGGCTGCGCGGACATCGCTTTCGCCATGGCACTTCTCCCGGTGGCACATGCCTGGCTCGCTCCTCAAGGCACGGGCTCCATTCGTCATCAACCATCCTGGGTCGATTCAAGTTAGTTGGTGTTGATGAGTCTATCAGTCGAAAGCGCGAAGAGCAAAGAAAAACCGGCCAGGCGCGACAGGGAGTTCGCAGCGGGAGCGTGTGCAGTGCTTGCCGCGGCGCCAGGCGGTTGCCAGGCGAAAGGTTCACGCCAGCAGGCCGCGCACCACCGTGCCTGCCACGTCCGTGAGCCGGAAGTCGCGACCCTGGAAGCGATAGGTCAGCCGGGTGTGGTCAAGGCCCAGAAGATGCAGAATGGTGGCCTGCAGGTCGTGGACATCAACCGGGTTGTCGGCGATGCTGAAGCCGAACTCGTCGGTGCTGCCGAAGGTGATGCCGGGCTTGATGCCGCCGCCGGCGAGCCAGATCGTGAAGGCGTCGCGGTGATGATCGCGGCCGACGGGGGTCTTGTCCTCCCCCATTGGCGTGCGGCCAAACTCGCCGCCCCAGACCACCAGCGTGCTGTCGAGCAAGCCGCGTGCCTTCAGATCGCGAACCAGGGCGGCGCAAGCCTGGTCGGTCTCGCGGCAGCGCGCCTCGATGCCGTTTTCGATGTCGTTGCCTCCCGGCCCGCCGTGATGGTCCCAGTCGGTGTGATAGAGCTGCACGAAGCGCACGCCGCGCTCCACCAGCCGCCGCGCCAGCAGGCAGTTGCGGGCGAACGATGGCTGATCCGGCTCCGCACCGTAGAGGGCCAGCGTGGCCCGGCTCTCGCTGCGCAGATCGACGAGTTCCGGTCCGCTGGTCTGCATGCGAAAGGCCATCTCGTAGGCGGCGATGCGCGCGGCAATCTCCGGGTCGCCGGTGGCCGCCAGCCGCCGCAAGTTGAGAGCGTTGATGGCCTCGATGGCCTGGCCCTGGCGGCGCGGATTGATGCCGGCCGGGCTGGTCAGGTCCAGGATCGGATCGCCCGTGCTGCGCAAGGCGACTCCCTGGTGGGCCGGCGGCAGGAAACCGTTGCTGTACAGGCTGGCGCCGCCGCGAATACCGCGGCGACCGGTCTGCAAGACGACGAAGCCCGGCAGGTCGCGCGATTCGCTGCCGATGCCGTAGGTGACCCACGCCCCCATGCTGGGGCGGCCCGGCCGCGACGAACCGGTGTTGATGAACAGCTTCGCGGGCCCGTGGTTGATCGCCTCGGTGCGCGCCGAGCGGACGATGGCGATGTCATCGGCGATGCCGGCCAGATGCGGCAACAGTTCGGAAATCTCGGCGCCCGATTGGCCGTGCCTGCGAAAGCGCCGGCGCGTGCCGAGCAGCTTCGAGTCGCGGGGGATGAATGCGAACCGGCGGTTCTGCACAAGCGATTGCGGCACGACCTGGCCGTGGCGCTGCTGCAAGCCCGGCTTGTTATCGAAAAGCTCGAGCTGGCTCGGCCCGCCCGCCATGAACACGTAAATAACGCTGCGCGCCCGCGCGGGATGATGCCCCGGTCCGGCCGTGCGCGGCGTGGCCCGCGGCGCGGCCTCGCCCAGCAAGCTCAGCAGCGACATCGAGCCCAGGCTCAGGCCGCACTGGCCGAAGAAGTGGCGACGTGTTTGTTGCAGCAGATTCATGTCTTCCATACGTAGCAGTTACTCGCGTGTGATGAACTCGTCCAGGTTCAGCAGGACGCGGGCGACGGCAACCCAGGCGGCGCGGCGTGCCACGTCACGCTCGTCGCGGCCAAGCAGCTGCCGGGCCGCCGGTTCGTCGTTGCTGAACTCGCTCACCTGTTCTTCCAGCAAGGTTTGCAGCAACCGTTGCTCGGCCAGCGTCGGCCGACGGCCCAGGCAAAGCAGGTACGCGTGTTGCAGGCGCTTGCCATCGTCCGTCGCCGGCGATTCCAGGATCCGGCTCGCCAGGGCGCGGGCGTTGTCGACAAACTCCGGGTCATTCAGCAGGACCAGCGCCTGCAACGGCGTGTTGGAGCGTTGCCGGCGTGTGCAGGCGGCGTCGGAGCGCGGCGCGTCAAAGGTCGTCATGAACGGATGCGGGCTGGTCCGCCAGTAGTGGGTGTACATGCCGCGGCGGTAGCGGTCGGCGCCGGCGCTGACGACCCACGGCCGGGGCGACCGCCGCAATGCCATCACGCCCGCCGGCTGATAGGGAAATACGCTCGGCCCGCCGACCCTGGCCGACAGCAAGCCGCTCGCGGCCAGCGTCACGTCGCGGACGATCTCCGCGTCCAGGCGCAGCCGGTTCTGCTTCGCAAGCAGGACATTGCGCGGGTCCCTGGCCGTCAGATCCGCGCGATGATGCGATGCTTGCCGGTACGTCGCCGAGCGGACGATGAGGCGATGCAATTCCTTCATACTCCAGCCCCGGGCCATGAACTCGCTGGCCAGCCAGTCAAGCAGTTGCGGATGCGACGGTGGCGAACCCTGCTTGCCGAAATCGTTCTCGGTCTCAACCAGGCCAACGCCAAAGTAGCGCTGCCAGACGCGGTTGACGGTGACCCGCGCCGTGAGCGGATTGCCGGGCGACGCCAGCCAGCGTGCCAGGTCCAGACGGTTTGGCTCGCCCTTGGCGGTCAACGGCGGCAGCACTTCGGGCACGCCGGGACGCACGGCGGGTCCGGGCCGGCGGAAATCGCCACGCACATGGATGCGCGTCGGCCTCGGCTTGGCGGCGGCCGCCAGCACCAGCGTCGCCGTCACCGCCGGCGCATTCCTTTTCAGCGTGGCCAGCTCGGCGGCAATCTTTTTCTGAACGGCGGCGTCCTTGGCGGCCTTCTGGCTCTCGAGTGCCTTGACACGCTCCAGGTGCCTGGCGCGCGCGGCTTGCTCCACCGGCGTGGGCGTCTCCAGCGTGGCCTCATCGGCGCCGTTGAAGAACGCGTAGATCTGATAAAAATCGCGCTGCGAGAACGGGTCGTACTTGTGCGCGTGACATTCCGCGCAGCTGAGCGTGAGTCCAAGAAACACAGTCGCCGTCGTGTGCACGCGATCCACGACGCGCTCGACGCGAAACTCTTCCGGGTCGTTGCCCCCCTCGGCGTTGAAGAGCGTGTTGCGATGAAAGCCCGTGGCCGTCTTCTGCCCGGCCGTCGCGTTCGGCAGCAAGTCGCCGGCCATTTGCTCGATTACGAATTGGTCGAACGGCATGTCGCAATTGAACGCATCAATGACCCAGTCGCGATACTTCCAGATGGGGCGAGCGGCATCGGCGTTGTAGCCGTCCGAATCGGCGTAGCGGGCCACGTCCAGCCAGTGCCGTGCCCAGCGCTCGCCGTACTGCGGCGCGGCCAGCAGCCGTTCCACCTCGCGTTCATAGGCATCGGCCCGGTGATCCGCCAGGAAGGCGTCCACCTGAGCAGGCGTCGGCGGCATGCCGGTCAGGTCCAGACTCAGCCGGCGCAGCAGCGTGGCCCGATCCGCCTGGGACGATGGCGACAATGTCTCTTGCTCAAGCCGAGCGAGGATGAAATGATCGATGGCGTTGCGCGCCGGCGTCGGATTCTTGAGAGCCGGAATGGGCGGGCGCGTGACGGGGCGAAAGGCCCAGTGCTCGCTCAATGGCGCCGGCCGGTCGGGCCAGGCGGCGCCGGCGTCGATCCAGGCCCGCAGAACGGCGACCTCGCGTGGCGTCAGGCGCGGCCCGCTGGGCGGCATGACATTGTTCGGATCGAGCCCAGATGTGAACTGAATCAGCCGGCTCTGGCCGCTCTTGCCGGGGACAATCGCGGGGCCGCGATCACCGCCGGCCAGGGCGCGAGTCTTCTGGTCTAGCCGCAAGCCACCCTCAGCCTTCTTCGGGCCGTGACAGCGCTGGCAGCGCGACTTCAGGATGGGCTCGACATCCTTGACGAAATCGGGCGGCGCCTGCCCGCGCGCCAGTCCAGGCGACAGTCCCGGCGCCAGCGCCAGCCAGGCGAACACCAGGAATCGATTGAAGCATGTCATTGTGTATTGTCAGTCCAGCGGCAAGCCTGAGGCGGGGGCAGAGTCCTTCGATTAAAGCACGGCGACAGGACTCCTGTCCAGGAAAAAAGGATGCGATCGCGGCCGTGCGGTTCGGCTGGCGCCGCGCGCGCCGACGTGTGTTGAAATTCCCTGGACCGCGTAACGCAAAAACCACGGACTACACCGATGGCACGGATAAGGAACTGGAAAAATGGCGAACGTTGCAGGCATAGGAGCGTGATGCCCGCTGGACGTATCCGAGTTATCCGCGCGATCCGTGGTTCATTCTTCTGGGGGTTCTTACAATCTTCCGCATGAATCAAACGGCGGATAGCCTGACGCTGGAGCGGCCCACGCGGGTGCGTTACGGCGTGCTCACGCTCATCAGCAGCCTGTCGCTGCTCACTTACCTGGATCGCGTGTGCATCAGCCGGGTTGCAGAGGACATGCAGCGCGATCTGGGACTCAACACGAGCCAGATGGGGATCGTGTTCGGCGCCTTCGCCATCGGCTACGGCATCTTCGAGGTGCCCGGCGGCTGGATGGGGGATATGTGGGGAGCGCGGCGCATCATCACGCGCATCGTGCTGTGGTGGTCGCTGTTCACGGCTGTCACGGGACTGGTTGGCCGGTTCTCGCTCGATACCGGTTATGCACTGGCCCTCGGTTCCTGGGAAGTACCGATCCTGATCAACAGCTTTCTCGTGCTCGTGCTGATCCGCTTTTTATTCGGCTGCGGCGAGGCCGGCGCCTATCCAAACGTGGCCCGCGTGATCGGCACCTGGTTTCCGTACCACGAGCGCGGCATGGCCCAGAGCTTCGTTTGGACCTTCGCGCGCCTGGGTGGTTTCCTGGCGCCACTGATCATCGGCGCCCTCACCGCCATGCTGGGCTGGCAGCGTGCTTTCTGGGTGCTCGGCCTGCTCGGCATCGTGTGGGTCGTGATTTTCCATCACTATTACCGTGACCAGCCCGAGGAAGTGCCGCGCTGTAACGACGCCGAGCGCAAGTTGATTCGCGGCGGCGTGCTGGCGCCCGAGTCGGCCCACCATGGGGCCGGCCAGCCTACGCCCTGGCGACGGCTCTTTCTCACGACCTCGGCGTTTGCCTTGTTCGTGGCGGCCTTTTGCGTCAATCTCGCCTGGTATTTCTTTCCTACCTGGCAGCCGCGCTTTTACAGAGATGTCTTTCAACTCAGTCCGGAGCGGTCAGCGTTCATCACCGGCTTGCCGTTCTTCCTGGGGGCCGTCGGCGCCTTCTGCGGCGGCAATGTCTCCGACTGGCTGATCCGCAGAACCGGCAACCGCCGCTGGGGCCGCAGCATCGTCGGCATGATCGGCTTCGGTGGGGCCGGCGCCTGTTTCATGCTGGTGCCGCTGGCCACCGAGGCCTGGCACGCCGTAACGCTTTTTTGCGTCGTCTTTCTCATCAACGACCTGGCGGTGCCGGTCATCTGGGCGACGTGCACCGACATCGGCGGCAGGTTCGCCGGCACCTTCTCCGGAACCGTCAACATGGTGGGCTGCATCGGCGCCTTCCTGGGCCCGGCGCTCACCGGCGGGTTCCTGGAAAGTGCCGGCCATGCCGGCGCGACCAGTAGCTGGACTTTCATCTTCGGCCTGTTCGGCGCGGCCTGGATCGTCTCCGGCCTGGCCTGGATCTTCATCGATGCGTCAAAGGTCGTCGAGACTTGATCGTCCGCAACACTCTGTTCAGCCAGGCGATTCGTTTGCTGCGGATTGCAATCTTGACAACTGACCGCGAATTGCAAGCTGCCTTGGCTGGCCAGGTCACCCAATTTCACGCGCTTACCCAGTTAGCATCCAATGTAATAGACACATGTTATGGCCAATCAGGCGATTTTCTCGGCATTGGGCACGCGTGTTGCTTTTCTTTTGTACAGTATGGAAACGACTCCTATCAAGGACTCAATCACGGAGCATCTGATGGACATGCACAACCGCATTCGGTCGAACAAGTCGGCTCACCCGGTGGAGCCTGTGCGCCGGCCCGTGACGCGGGCCGTGGCCGAAAACCAGCTCCGGGACATCGCCTATGTGCTGCACCTCACGCGCCGCCTCCGCAACGAGATCCTGTCGGAGCGCGAAGCGAAGGCGCACGATGTCTGCCACGCGTAGAGCGGCCTGGCACAACGTGCCAGTCGTGTCCACGGCCGCGCCGAATCAACGCCGGCGATCAGCGACTTCAGCTGTGGAGTTTGAAATCTCGAATGAAGACAACCTATCTTCTTCGTGAATTCCGAAGTAGACGATAAGCGGCGAAATCAGAGCATGGCAGACTAGAATTTGCCGGGCTCGCCGTTAGCCGCACTGCTCATCGTGCTTGTCCATTTCTTCTTCGGCCTCACGGAGCACGTCCAGCGCCGGGACTCCGCTGTCGAGTTCCGTGAAGCGCTGTAGGTCTTCAGCAGTGAACGCACCCATGGACAATGCGTAGGCTTCTTTCAATTCTTCCGGCGAAAGCTCGCGCGGCTGCGGGAACGATGACATGTCGTCAGGTCTCATGATTCTCATCAATCAGCCCTCTCAACTTCCGGTTCCATTCCATGAATATACATGCCCGCTTTGCAACAGGATCGCCCGCAATCGCACGGGCGATTCTCACTATCGCGGCGTCCCCTTCGCCAGCGCCACGCGCCAGGCCCGAGCCGTCGGTGCCGCGTCGCGGCCGGTCAACGTACGCAGCGCGTCGAGGACGGCGCGATGGTTCGGCGATAGATCGGCAGGGCCGCGGCCGTAACGCCATTGCGTATAGGCGGCGGCTTCCTGCGGCGTGATGTCGCGGGTCCGTACCAGGAAGTCGAAGCGCTGCTTGTCTGGCCAGGGCGCGGCGTTGGCGACTGGCTGCAACAGTGAGAAGTCCTGCCGCAGGTACGTGATATCGGCGCGGATGCGGATGTCCGGCGACGAGGACGGATCGTAGCCCTGCGAGGGCGGCGGCAATGGTTGACCGATGATCGGCACCGCGCCGGTTACCACCTCCGCCGTGCGTGCGAATGCATCCATCTTGATGTCCGGCGTGTTGCCCGGCGCATGGCACAGCAGGCAATTCTGGTGATGATTGATGCGCACCAGCTCGCGGACCTGGAACACTTCCTTCCCATCTACTTGCCTGGCTACCGGAGCACGCGGGTCCGGCTCGTCTAGAAAACCGACCAGCCTGGGCACAAGGTCTTTCCGCTGCAGCTTGACGATGGCGTCGGCGGCGAAGCGGGCGACATCCGGCCAGGGATAGCGCAGGCCTTGCAAAAGTATGTCGTCCGACTCTTCTCCGCTCCGGTCCGCCAGTTCTTTGACAGCGGAGTCACGGACCTCGCTCTCGAAAGAAAAGACCGCCAGCCGAGCCAGAGAACGAGTCGCCTCGTCCCGGTCGGAAGCTGCCACGAAGCGCACGAGCCGCTTTTGCATGGCCGAAGGCTCGCTGGCAAGCATCTGCATCCAGGTGGCGATGCGCAGCGGCATGAACTCAGGCTCGAACGACTGCTTCTGGGTCAAACCCGCAAACGGCTCTTGTAACATGCCGCGGACGCGTGCGACCTCCTTGACAAACTGCGCGCTCTGCTTCTTGTCCATGCGGCACGCGTCGCCCATCATGAACGGCAGCCCGGCGAGGTCCGGGCGACTCTTCACCAGGACCTTCATGAAGTGATCCGTGCCCTTTTTGTTCAGGTGATTGATCCTGGCGATGCCCTTGGCCGTGGGCACCATCTGGTGAGCCATCTTCTGCCCATGCTCGCCAAGATCGGCGAACGACACCTCCTGACCACCCATCAGGATCTTGCCGTCGAGTTTTTGCAACGTTCCGGCGGGAACGGCGAGCGGTTTCTGAAACAGGATCTGCGGAACCTGCGCGAGGTCCTTGATTAGCCACGGCGCGATGCTCGGCTCGGCGGTCGGCGGGACGGGCAGCAGGTCGCGGTCTGGCGTCTTTGGATCCATCTTGAACGCAAAACGCACCGGTGGCGGGGCGGCTTTTCTAGCGAAGGCCTGGGCCCCGCTTGGCCCCGGCAGCCAGGCCGCCTTCCACGGCTCGACGGCCATGATCCAGGCAATGGCCAGGACTGCACAGCGCAGCCAGCGAAACGCCCGTCGCGCATTGGTCCGGTCTCGTAACATGACTGCTCTCCGTAAATGAATGTTGCCGTCTCTGCGAGTGAGGCAGACGACGGCCAAGTTTTAGACGAGGCACGCCACGATTCGTGACAGGAATGGATGCTCATTGAAGGCGGCGACCCTGTGGTTCCCCAGGTAGTTGCCGTTGTAAATGCCCGCGAGCTTTGATGACGGGATTTGAGGGCCGGTTTGGCGGCTCAAGAAAGTTCAGGCTTGCTCTGCTTCCTGCGTTGCCTGGCGCAGCGGGCCGCGGTAGGTGATGCGGCCCTTGCCGAGGTCGTAAGGCGAGATGGCAACGGTGACGACATCTCCGGGCAGGATGCGGATGAAGTGCTTGCGCATCTTGCCCGCGATGTGGGCAACGATTTCGTGGCCGTTTTCCAGCTTGACACGAAACTGCGTGTTGGCCAGCGCCTGCGTCACTTTGCCCTGGACCAGATAGGGTTCTTCCTTGGCCATTCTCACTCTCCGCGAACCAGAATAAGCTGAACTAATACGGTATGAGAAAGAAGCGGCCGCGGCCAGAGGGCAGCGCGCGGCCTGCGAACGCGGCCTGCTCTACAAGTCGTGGCCGATTCGCGTTAGACTTCAAGCATGGAGCCAAAACGCGGATCGCCGGGGGTGTTCTCGTGGGACGTGTGGCTCCGCGGCGCGATCATATTCTTGCCGGCGGTCCTCTTGACGGCCGGCATCGTGCACGTCGTTTACGATCACGACCTGGCGATGGAGCACGTCTTGCATGAGCAGGCGGGCACGCATCTGGTGGACTTGCAGTGCGAGATCATCCGCAGCGAGTTCAAGGCCGTGCACTCCGATCTCGTCTATCTGGCCAACCAGGCGATGCTGATCGATTTTCTCTCGGGCGGGCCGACCTCCAAGGAACGCCTCGAGGGTGATTACGTGGACTTCTCCAGGTATCGCGGCATTTACGATCAGATTCGCTACCTGGACGCCACGGGTCAGGAGCGTGTGCGCGTCAACTGGCAGGAGAGCCAGGCGGTGAGCGTGCCGGCCGGGGGATTGCAGTCCAAGGCGAATCGCTATTACTTCCTGGCCACGATGCGGCTCAAGCGCGGCGGCGTCTTCATCTCTCCACTGGACCTGAATATCGAGCACGACAAGATCGAGCAGCCGTTGAAGCCGGTCATCCGCTTCGCCACGCCGGTCTTCGACAGGCGCGGCAACAAGAAGGGCATCCTGGTCCTTAACTACCTGGGCGCCGGCTTGATTCACAAGCTCAGCCAGGTTTCCGGAACCTTTCCCGGGCAATCGCTGTTGCTCAACGCGGACGGTTATTACTTGCGTGGCGCGACCAGCGAAGCGGAGTGGGGCTTCATGCTCGGCCATCAGCGCACCTTCGCCGCCGATTTCGCGGAGGAGTGGCGAAGATTCGCGACCATTCGCATCGGCCAGTTTCGCACGGAACGGGGACTGTTCACGTTTCGCACGATCACGCCGGAGGACCCATTCCTCGGGCGGCCCGCCGCGGCCGTTCCGCAAACACCGCTCGTTCCCCAAGGCACGGTCATCGACCCGGACGCCGCCGATCCCAGCTTGATCGTCATGTCGCACATTCCGGCCGCGCTGCCGACCAGTCCGTCGGCGCTGCTGTTGCGACGGCTGTTGCTGCTTTCCGGCGTCGTGCTGCTGTTGCTGTTCGGTCTGGCGTGGTATCTTGCCTACGCCGGGGCGCAGCGGCGCTATCAGGAACGGCAGCTCGCCGATTCGGAAGGACGGCTACGCGCCCTGTCCAGCCAGCTCATCACTGCCCAGGAGGACGAGCGTCGCAAGCTGTCGCGCGATCTGCACGATGAACTTGGGCAAATCGTCACGGCCATCACGCTGGACCTGCAACGCGCGGCGCAGACGGCGCATGAGGACAAGAAGAATGAACTGATCGGCCGCGGCTTGCACGAGGCCAGATTGCTGCTGTCGGGCATCCAGGAGATCTCGGCGCGCATCCGGCCGACGATCCTCGACGACCTGGGGCTCAAGGAGGCCGTTCAGAATCTGTTGAGCGAATTCGAGCGGCATACCGGCATCATGCCGCGCTCGAAGCTGGAATTTGACGGGCAAGTATTGCCCCCGGCCGTGGCAGAGAACATCTACCGCATCCTCCAGGAGGCGCTGACGAACGTATCCAAGCACTCCCAGGCGGAGGAAGTAGCCGTCGAGCTGTGCGTTGCGGACCGGCAGGTGGCGCTGGCGGTGCGCGACAAGGGCAAGGGCTTTGCACTGGAGGCGCTGGACGGCAAGGAGCTTGGGCTGCTGGGCATGCGCGAGCGTGCCGAACTTCTGGGCGGGACCTTTGCCGTGACGGCAGCTCCGGGACAGGGCGCCGCCATCGACGTGACGATCCCGCTGGGTCGCGGAAACAAGACATGATTTCAGCCACCATTCGCGTCGTGCTCGCCGACGACCATGCCATGGTCCGGGAAGCGCTTGCGCAGATCCTGACGGAAAGCGGCAGCATCCAGGTGGTAGGCCAGGCAACCGACGGCGTCGAGGCCATCGAGATCGCCGCCAAGACGCAGCCGCATGTCATCGTGCTGGACTACAGCATGCCGCGGCTCAACGCGCCGTCGGCCATCGAGCCGCTGCTGCGCCGCTGTCCCGGCAGCAAGATTCTCATCCTGACGGTGCACGAGAACATCCACTACGCCGTCAAGGTCCTGGAAAGCGGCGCCCACGGCTACGTGGTCAAGTCGGCCGCGGTCGCGGAACTCGTGGAAGCCATCAAGGTCGTCTCGACCGGCGAGGTCTACATCTCCTCGCAGATCTCCCAGGGAATCTTGCAGCGGCTTCGCCAGCCCAAGAAGGACCGCGTCGGGCTCGACGCTCTGTCGCAGCGCGAGTTCGAGCTGTTACGCTTGCTCGGCGCCGGGCTCGGTCTCAAGGAATGCGCCAAGAGCCTGAACATCAGCGTCAGCAGTGCCTCGACCTATCGCACGCGCCTGATGGAAAAGCTCAACCTGCACACGACCGCCGAGATCATCCGCTTCGCTCTGGAAAACGAGATCGTCGGTTGAGTATCCGCGCGTCCGCTAGAGATGGAATGCTTCGGGCGTGCGCAGCGTGAAAAACTTGCGGACGAAGTTCGGGACGTGCCATTCGGTCTTCAGGCCGCGCGGGAAATGCGCGCAATCGCCGGCGCGCAGCGTCTGGCTCTCGCCTCCCTCCGCGCGGATGGTCGCTTCGCCTTCAAGCACGTGCACGAACTCGTCCCAGGCAAACACCCAGCGAAAGCGGCCGGCGGTGCAGGTCCACAGGCCGCTCGAGATGAGCTTGTCGGCGCTCTGGAGCAGCACCGTGCCCCTTGCGATCGGCTTGCCTTCGAGGACCCAGGCCGCCTCGATGGGCATGTCCGGAAGTTCGCCGCGATACGCCTCGACCTTGCTAATCGCCAGTGCGCTCATGATGGCTCCCCCGGGACATCTGTTACAGGGCTTGCTGTTACAGGGCTTGCTGTTACAGGGCTTGCTGTTACAGGGCTTGCTGTTACAGGGCTTGCTGTTACAGGGCTTGCTGTTACAGGGCTTGATCGTCCCATTGTAGTCCGGCAACGGCAGTCGCGTAGATTGGTCGAGTCGTCGGGCGGAACAGGGCGGCGAAAATAGTTGCCGGTGGCTTGACCGGCGCGTTACAATCCGAATAAGGATGATCGCCTGGGCGTCTACCTACAATGGAAATCCAGCACCATGCCGGTAGTCACGGTTGGTCCACAGCAGGCAAGCGACGAGGAGCTTCTGGCACTCTGGAGTCGCGGCGAGCGCCCGGCCCTGGACGAGCTTTTCGGCCGCTATCGCTCCGTGGCCTACCGGGTTGCGTATCGATTGCTGGGTAACGAGGCCGACGCGCTGGACGCCGTCCAGGACGGTTTCATCAAGGCGCTGACGCACCTGCGGAATTTTCAGGGACGCAGCACCTTCAAGACATGGTTGCTGCGCGTCGTGAGCAACGCTTCGCTGGACCTGGGCCGCCAGCGGCGCCGTCGCGAGGCGATCCGGATCGACGTCCTGGTAGCCGGCGAACGCGAGTCGCTGGAACCGCTCCTGCGCGAGGACAATCCGGGAACCGGCCTGGAACAGGCCGATTTCCGGCGGCTGCTCGACGCTGCCCTGGCCCGGTTGCCCGAGCCGCAACGGCGTACGTTCGTCTTGCACGCGGAAGCGGAACTCAGTTATCGCGAGGTGGCGGACGTTCTTGAAATCTCGATCGGCACGGTCATGAGCCGACTGTACTACGCGCGGCAAAAGTTACGCGCTTATCTTGAACCGCTTGTCCATGACTCCATGGCAAAAAACTCGTAAGCCCAGCCCCGAGCTGTTTGCGGCGCACGCCGCCGGCGAACTCGACGGCGATGCCGCGCTCGCGCCCGTCAAGGAGCACGTTGAACGCTGGCTCATCGAGCACCCCGAGGATCGCCATCCTGCCGACGCTAGTCGATTGCTGGACGATCTCTGGAAAGAAACCAGGCCCGCCGAGCCGGGCGCGGGCGGCTACAAGGCGATCCTCGAGCGCTTGTACGCGGTGCCTGTGCCCAGAGGTTGGCCTCTGTGGTCGCGAGCGGCCGCCTGGCTGAGTGCCACGGCTGCCGCCGTCTGGCTGGCGATGACGTTCTGGCCCGAGGCGCCGCTGCCGGTCGCCGACAAGCCGGCGGACCCACTGCCGGGCGTGGTCGCCGTCGTTCCCTTTCCGGTAGCCACCAGCGGAGAAATCGAGATCTTGAGCGTCGAGGGCTCCGACACGGCCTCGCTGGTGATCGGCCAGCCGGTGCACGGACCAATCGAATTGCTGGCGCCCGGCGAAGTCATCCTCACCAGCGTCGAACCCGCCGCCAGCGACAACATGCTGCCGCGCGTCCACGAGAGCCACGAAACGCCCCTGATCTGGGCGCGCGTGGAATCCGAACCGTAGTCCGGCGGCCGCTTCCTGGCCCGAGCGCGGACCGGAATCGCACTGGCTACGCGAGAATCTCGTACATCACGTGGATCATCTGACGCGATCGCGTCGGCCCTCGATCGATGATCGAGGGCCGACGAAAGGACCTGATGCGATCGTTACTCGCTGCGAAGAGCGATCTTCCGCGGCTTGGCCTCGTCGCCCTTGGGGAAGGTCAATGACAGGACGCCATTGGCGAGCTTGGCATCGACCTTGTCGGTCCTGGCTGCCGTCGGCAGACTGATGCGCTGCTGGAACCGGCCATAAGAACGGGTGTCATAGCCGGCGCCCTTGCGTTCGCAGCGACGTTCGCCAGTGACAATAAGATCGCCGTGCTGAATCGAGACGTCGATGTCCTTCTCGGTCATCCCGGGCGCGTCAATCTCGACGTAGTAACTGTCCTCGTCCTCCCACATCGACCGTGGAACGGCTACCAAGGTCTGTGCCGCAGCCACGGGAGGAAAGACCTCCTCGTTGAAGAAGCGATCGAACATGGCGGACAGGCGATTGACCGGTTCAGCAACGTGGGCCAAACCGTTCGTACGAAGAGCAGGCAGCATTGGAACCTCCTTCCAAAGTTCACGGGCAACGATGAAAGAAAGTGACGTACCCTCGGAACAGGCCAGATCCACTCAGCCCGTTGATTTGTGGATCGTTAGCCGGTTCGATCATCAGCGTTAGCAAGCCGCGCGCCAATTCGGTCGAATGTGATCTGCCGGCCGTAACATTACAAATTTCAATCGTTTATGTCGCAGCATGCAGGTGATGCCGCCGCTCGATGACTGCCAAAATGACAGCGCGCAGAAAGCGCTGTTCTTCGCTGCGACCGCGCTCTGTTGACGATGCTGAAGGCGGCGGACAGGAAGATCTCCTGCAATTCGGCGGCGGCGTTACGCCAGGATCTCGTCAATCACGTGCGCCTCCTCCACGCCCGTCAGCCGCTGGTCGAGGCCCTGGTAGCGGTAGCTGAAGCGGCGATGGTCGTAGCCGAGCAGGTGCAGGATGGTGGCGTGGAAGTCGCGGATGTGGACGGGGTCCTCGACGATGTTGTAGGAGAAGTCGTCGGTCTTGCCGTAGATGGTGCCGCCCTTGATGCCGCCGCCGGCGAGCCACATGGTGAAGCAGCGTGGGTGATGGTCGCGGCCGTAGTTCTGCCGGCTGAGGCCGCCCTGTGAGTAGATCGTCCGGCCGAACTCGCCGCCCCAGATGATCAGCGTCGATTCAAAGAGCCCCTTGTTCTTGAGGTCCTGGACCAGGCCGTAGCAGGCCTGATCGACGTCGCGACACTGATCGGGAAGCCGGCCGGCGACGTTGCTGTGCGTGTCCCAGTTGTTGTGGTAGATCTGCACGAAGCGGACGCCGCGCTCGACCAGCCGCCGCGCTTGCAGGACGGTGTTGGCGAACGATCCCGGATTGCGGGCGGCGTCGCCGTAGAGACGGAACGTCGATTCCGGCTCGTGGGCGATATCGACCAGCTCCGGCACGCTGGTCTGCATGCGGAAGGCCATCTCGTATTGCTCGATGCGCGTGTGCGTCTCCGGATCGCCGACCTGCCGGTAGTTGATCTCGTTGAGTCGGCGGATGCCGTCGAGCGTGCGCCGACGAATATCGCTGGACACGCCCGGCGGATTGTTGATGTACAGGATCGGATCGCCGCTGCTGCGGAACGACACGCCGGCATGCTCGCCGGGCAGGTAGCCGGACGACCACAGGCGGGCCGAGATGGCCTGCACCTGCTCGGTGTTGGTCGGGCGAGCGACCAGGACGACGAAGGTCGGCAAGTTCTGGTTGAGCGAGCCGAGGCCATAGGAGACCCAGTTGCCCAGGCCCGGCCGGCCGGTGACCTGGTTGCCGGTCTGGATGTAGGTGATGGCCGGCTCGTGGTTGATGGCCTCGGTGTGCATGCTGCGCAGGAAGCACATGTCATCGACCATGCGCGCCTTGTTGGGCAGCAGTTCGGAGACCCACATGCCGCATTGCCCGTGGCGGGCGAAGCGAAACTTGGACGGCGCGATGGGGAAGCGCGCCTGACCGGAAGTCATGGTCGTGAGCCGTTGCCCCATGCGCACCGAATCGGGCAGGTCGGCATCGTACCAGCGGTTCATCACCGGCTTGTAATCGAACAGGTCCATCTGCGGCGGCCCGCCGACCATGTGCAGGTAAATCACCTGCCGCGCCTTGGGGGCGTGGTGGGTCGGCATGGCGCCGGGCGCTCCCGGTTGCGGCGCATCTCCGCCGGCGGGAGGGCGAGGCTCCTGCCGAGCCGAGGCTTCACCCAGCAGCGACGACAGCGCCGCCCAGCCGACAGCGTGCGATCCGATGCTGAAGAAATGCCGGCGCGTGATGTTGCGGACAAAGTCGTGGGGGAGGTTCATGATCGTTCCCTTCGCTGAAGCTTGCTTGTCGCTGCAGACATGCGTCGTTCGAGTTCGCTTGGCGGTTTCGCTCACTTGCGGGGACGCGGTGCGCGAAACCGCCGAGCGAGCTAGCCATACGCTTGTCTGGATTTTTCGCTCCTTACTTGTTCAACACCTCATCCAGGTTCAGTAACTGGTTTGCCACCATCGTCCACGCCGCGAGGCTGGCCGGGTCCATGCCTGGCGCCGGCCGCGATTCACCGACGGTGATCAGCTTGCGGGCGTTTTCCGGGTTGGCTCGATAGTGAGCCAGCAGCTCGCCATGAACTTCGCGAAGCACCCTGGACTCGTCGGCGTGCAATGGCCGGCACAGCAGGCGGCGGGCCATGAAGTCGAGCCGGCTGTCCAGCTTGTCGCTGCTCTTCAATGTGAGCTGGGCGAGATGCCGGGCCGCCTCGACGAACTGCGGATCGTTGAGCGTGACCAGCGCCTGCAGCGGCGTGTTGGTTCGCTCGCGGCGCGTGGCGCAGGTCTCGCGGTTGGGGGCGTTGAGGATGTCCATCGACGCCGGCGGGGCGGCCCGCTTCCAGAAGGTGTACATGCTGCGGCGATAGAGGTTCTCGCCCGTGTCGGCGCGATAGTCGCGCGTGTTGCTGCCGATCATGGCGACGGCTTCCCAGACGCCTTCCGGCTGATAGGGTTTGACGCTCGGCCCGCCGATCTTCGGGACAAGCAGTCCGCTGGCGGCCAGGGCGTAGTCGCGGATCATCTCGGCGTCGAGCCGGTAGCGCGGGCCGCGCGACAGCAGGCGGTTGAACGCGTCCTTGTCGAGCTTTTCCCTGGTGACGGCCGCCGACTGTCGATAGCTTGCCGACGTGACCAGCATCTTGAAGAAGCGCTTGACGTCCCAGCCGGTCTCGCGGAACTCGACCGCGAGCCAGTCGAGCAACTCCGGGTGCGACGGCAGTTCGCCGGTGACGCCGAAATCGCCGGTGGTCCGCACCAGGCCGGTGCCGAAGACCTCCTGCCAGAAGCGATTGACGGTGACGCGGGCGGAGAGCGGATTCTCCGGCCGCAAGAGCCAGCGGGCAAAGCCGAGGCGATTTCTGGGCAGGTCGGCGGGGAACGCCGGCAAGAACGCCGGCGTCGCCGGCTTCACTTGGTCGCGGCGCTTGTCGTAGTCGCCGCGGTGCAGGATGTAAGCAACCGGTTCCTGGGCCTTCTCCTGCATGACGTGGGCGATGGTGCCGCGCGACTTGATGGCCGATTCCTCGCGCTGCAAGCCGTCCAGTTGCCGCTGCAGGTCGCGGAAGGCCGTGTCTTGTGACGGCAGCCACCAGTCGAACAGCTCCTCTTTCTCGGCCGCGGAGCGCTTGCTGCCCGCCGTGGCAAGGAGGTGGGCGGCCCGGACGGAACGCATGAGCTGTGTCACCTCGTCTCCGGGTACGGCCCGGGCATAGAGGCGCACATCCTGAATCAGCGCGTTGTTGATGCGCGAACTGTTGTGCCGCTGCGCCAGCTTGAGCGGCACTTTCGTGCGGATGCTGGCGTTCAGACTATCGGCGAAGGTCGTACGCACGTCTTGCGGGACGCCGTTGATGAAGATGCGGACGCCACTCGCCTTGCCGGAGCCGTCGTAGCTGACGAACACGTGGCTCCATTGCTTCGGCTTGAGCGCGTTCTGCGAGACGACCTTGATGGCGTTGTCCGGCCACTTGTGGATGATGTGCGTGCCGACGCGGTTGTTCTCGACCCACAGGTCCCAGCCGCGGAAATCACTTGCATCATCCATGCGGGCCAGGATGGCGCCGGCGGTGACGTTGCCCGGCAGGTACACCCAGGCGCCGGCCGAGAACGGTTGCTCGCGCTCGAAATCGCCGGCATCGCTGATCTCGAGCGCTGCGCCAGGCAGGCTGCGGAAAGCGTAGGCGCCGACGTGCCCCGGCGCCCAGGCCCCCTTGGCGGCCAGCGCGAGGGCCCGTGACTTGCCATCCACGGCGATCGCGACCTTGTCCGTATTGTCGTTGAGCGGCGCATGAAATCTGAGGCCTTGCTGCGTGCCGGGGGACACGACACCGGCCGGGCTCGTCTTGATCGACCACTTGTCGAACTCGGCGCGAGCGAGTTGCTTGCGGGCATCGAGCTGCTTGCGGACGTCAACGATCCGCTGCGCCAGCCCTTCCCAGCGCGGCGCGTCCTCCATGCGCGGCACGAACACGGTCGGCGGCGTGTCCTTGATGTTGCCGTCCATCGCGTTCTGCGTCGTATTGTTGAAGAATGCCGATAGCTCGTAGAACTCACGCTGGCTCAGCGGGTCGAACTTGTGATCGTGACAGACCGCGCAATTGGAAGTGAGTCCCAGCCAGACGAACGACGTCGTCTCGGTCCGGTCGCGTGTGTACAGGACCAGATACTCCTCCGAGATCGCGCCCCCCTCGTTGGTGGTGATGTTGCAGCGATTGAAGCCGGTGGCGACCTGCTGATCGAGCGTGCGCTTCGGCAGCAGATCGCCGGCAAGCTGCTCGATCGTGAAGCGGTCAAACGAGAGGTTGCGATTGAACGCCGAGATCACCCAGTCGCGGTACGCCCAGATCTCGCGGAAGTTGTCGAAGTGGATGCCGTGCGTGTCGGCGAAGCGGGCGGCGTCCAGCCAGTAACGGCCGCGATGCTCTCCCCAGTGCCGCGACGCCATCAGCTGATCGACATAGCGCTCATAAGCATCGACGGCCTTGTCGTTGACGAAGGCTTCGACATCTTCGGGAGTCGGCGGCAAGCCGATCAGGTCGAGGCTCAGCCGCCGCGCCAGCGTGCGGCGGTCGGCCTCCACGCCCGGTTGCAGGCCGGCTGCTTCCAGCCTGGCCAGGATGAAGTTGTCGACGGGGTTGCGGGTCCAGCCGGACTTCTTGACGGCCGGTACCGCCGGGCGCGTGGGGGCGATGAACGACCAGTGCGGCTGATACTCCGCGCCGGACGCAACCCAGCGCCGCAGCGCGTCCTTCTGGGCGGTCGTGAGCTTCTTGAGCGATCTGGGCGGCGGCATCATGTGCCGCTTCTCCGAAGAAAAGATGCGTTCGACCAGGGCGCTCTTGTCCGCCTTGCCGGGGACGATGGCGCCCGCCTTGACGGCATCGTCGCGCCGGTCCAGCCGCAGGTCGGCCTTGCGCGAGGCGCTGTCCGGCCCGTGGCAGGCGAAGCAGTTCTCCGCCAGGATCGGCCGGATGTCGCGGTTGTATTCGAGCCTGTCCTGGGCCCTCGCCGCAGAGGCGCCGACGGCAAGGGCAATCAAGGTGGAGAGGATTCGCGATGACATTATTGTGCCTTTCCGTTGTTCATGGCGCGGCTCCAGTATTTGTAACCGGAGCGGATGTGCCGGGCCATCGCCTTCGAGGCTGCCCGGGCGTCGTTGTCGAGCAAGGCCTGGACGATGGCCAGATGCTCGCCGGACTCCTCGGCGAGGCGGTGAAAATCGTTGCGCGCCTGGTCGTGCTCCCAGGCCACGTCGCGAAAGGCGCGGAACAGCGTCTTGAGCCGGCCGATCTCCTTCGCCAAGAAGCCATTGCCGGACGAATCCGCGATCAGGTCATGCAAGCGGCTGTCGATGGCGCGGGCCCTTGCGATGAACTTCGCGCCAGTCGGCGCCCGGGTCATCAGGCGACGCAGTTCGTCGGCGAGATCATTCAGCTCGGCAAGGTCGATCTGTCCGCATGCCGCCCGTGTCGCCTCGCACTCGAGCGCCCGCCGCACCTGGCAGACCTCCCGGATCTCGCGGGCGCTGACGCGGCGAACGACGGCCCCGCGATTGGGCAGCAGATCGACCATGCCCATGCCGGCCAGCGTGATTAGCGCCTCGCGAATGGGTGTGTGACTGACGCCGAAGCGTTCGGACAGCTCACGAGTGACGAGGTGGGTGCCGGCCCGCAGCCGCCCTTGAAAGACGTCGGCCAGGATCGACTCGACGAGCGTCTGCCGGCGCAAGCCGTGATCGCACTTGAGGGAGGCGGATGGCAAGGGAGGCCTCGGTAAAGGCAAAGGCGGGGGTGGACAACAGTGTCAATGATATGGTAGCTCGAGGCACGGATCAAGGGGATTATCTAGAATGGTTAAACGATATTATAGAATCCAATCCTGCCATCGCCGCCGCCAGGTAGGAGAAGACCTGGATGCCTCACCTCGCCTGGCGGCGTCTGTTCAGTTCCGCGACGAAGGCCTGGTGTTCCGCTGAGGCGAGGCCCTCTTGCAGCCTGGCCAGGACGCGGTTCATGTTGCCGTCGAAAAAGGCTTGCCCGTCCAGCCAGAGGCCTGGGAAGATGCGCGACCGCCAGATGCCGTCCGCATCCGGGGACAGGCGCTGGTACGTGCCGTCCACCAGGACGTGCCAGCGGATCTCCTTCTCGTGCAACAGGACTGCGAGATACTCCGGGATGTTGGCTTCCTGATATAGCTCGAGCTTGACGTGCATGTCCAGGGCCACGCTGGAGCGGGTGATCTCGGCAAGGAGTTCCGGGACGCCGCGAAGATACTTGTCATCGAGACAGGAGCCGCCACCGTACTCCGGCAGGATGCGCAGGTTCAAGTCGGGCTGGGCGACATCGTCGAGGATGAAGGTCGTGGTGTTGTGGCCGGTGGCCGTGCCGGGAGTGGCGGCACTGTAGACAAAGAACAGGCCGCCCAGTTGCCCATCGCTGTCGCCATGCTGGACGGAAACCGGTGACGCCATGTAGACGATGCCTCCGAACAGCTCGGCGTTCTTGATTTCGGGATGCGCCTCCCAGCGGCGCAGGAACTCGGCGCGCGAGAGCTTGTCGCCCGGGTTGAGCGGCACCACCTCTGGCTCGAACGCAGTCGCCATGCAATACCTCCGCCGGCCATTCTAGCAGCCGTGCTCGCGATCACGCAACGCGTTACCGCGCAGCATTCAAGGGAAGATGTGCGACCGCCAGATGGCTCTGCTCATCCTGTCCCATTTCGTTACCAGGCGACGAGGCTTCCACCGTCGCTGGGCTGCAAGGCGCTCCACCAGGTGGCGGCGGGGATGCTGGCCGTCAGGGTGCGGACACTGCCGTCGCACAGCGCCAGCTGGATCGCATCGCTGCTGGGTGTCGAGGCGAGGTTCCAGTCGCAGGTCGCGGGATTGGGGCTGACCTGGAACAAGCTGGCCGGCCCGGTGCTGTTGGGCGCCGCGCTGTTGATGGCGAAACCGGGTCGACGCTGGTGGAACTCGCACGACCACAGGCCGGCGCCGTCGATGGCGGCCTGCCACTTGCCGCACTGGGCAATTTTCTCGGCAAACATGATCGTGTTGGATGTGCCATCTCGAATGGTGTGCAAGCGCGTCCGGCCATACCAGAAAGCAATGTTCGTCGTGTTGGGGTTGCCGCTCGCGACGTCGGCACTGCTGTCCAGGGCGGCGTTGCCGAATACCTGGAAATTGTAAGCGTACGAGGCCTGCCCCCAGAGAGCCCCCAGGTCGAGTTGCCCCGACGAGACCGTCGGGTCCGTGGGGCTGAGAAAGACCTGGATCACTTTGGCGTACGTGCCATTGACATCCCAGCGTGCGAAGCCGTTGGCGCCCTGTGCATTCTTGAGGACGGCGTCTTGCTCGAGATGGCCCAGCAGGTGGAAATGGACCGGCCCGATAACTCCGGACTGCTCGCGCATCGAGCCCTGAGCGGGAGGCAACGTCCTGACGACGTCGTGAAAACCGTGGCAAGCCAGGGCGAGTTGTTTGAGGTTGTTCAGCGAGTGCGTCCGGGCCGCGGCCGCGCGGACCCTCTGTATTGCCGGCACAAGCAGGGCGATCAACACCGCGATGAGGGCGATGACCACGAGCAATTCGATCAGCGTGAACCCGCGAGGCCGATTACGAGGACAGGCACGCATGCTCGTCACCCTTTCGCCAGGAAGTCTGGGGCACACCGATGGCGATTCTACTCCGTCATGGGCGTGCGGAAAGTCTGGTCGTCGGGCGTCGGTCCGCTACGACGGGCGCGTCTTTCTCTCCGGCCACCACCAGCCCACGAGCGCACCGGCGAGCGGCACGAAGGCGACGACGATGACGGCCTGGGAAAACGAGCCGCTCTGGTCCGCCAGACCGCCGATCAGTGGATTGAGAAAGGCCAGCACGGCCCAGGGCAAGGAGCCGGCCAGGCCCACGACCTTGGCGGTGTGCCAGACCGATGTCTCCTGGGCCAGCGCGAACATGTTGGCGAAGCCTCCCATCGCGCCGGCCGCCACGATCAGCACCAGGATGACCGAGAGGAACGGAGTCGGCTGGAAGGCGATGGGAATCGCCAGCAGACACAGGAGGGACGTGCTGGTGCTGACCAGCTTGCGGGACCGCTCCACGGAGACGCCGGCGCGGGTCAGCCGGCGCGTGGCGTAGCCGGCCAGCAGGCTGCCGATGTCGGCGGCCACGAAGAAGCCGGCCACCATCCATAACATCTCCTCCTCGGAATAGCCGAGGTCGCGCTTCAAGATGCGCGGCAGCCACGTGCGGAAGAAATGCCAGCATACATTGACCGTCAGGCTCACCGTCATGGTGATCCAGAACAGCCGGCTGGCCAGCACGCCGGCGAACGGCGGCTTGTCCACCGGTTCGCGCGGCATGGTCGGCGCCGGCGTCTCGATCGCCACGGCCCTGGGGCCGCGAATGATGAAGAACCACAGGACGGCCCAGAGTGCGCCGATGCTGCCGACAATGACGAACAACGACCGCCAGTTCTCGCCATCGGGGCTGACCATCGACCAGGCGAGGATGGGCGTGACGGCGGCGCCGATGGATGCGCCACTGTGGAAGATGCCGTTGGCCAGGCTGCGCGCCTCCAGAGGCAGCACACGGCGGACGACGGTGACGGCGCACGGCCAGTTGAATGCCTCCGCCGCTCCCAGGATGATCCGGCAAAAGAGCAGCGCCTCGATGGTGCTGACCAGGCCGGTCATCACCCCCGCGCCGGACCAGACCAGGAGCGCGCCGACGTAAAACCAGCGGACGCTGAAGCGATCGATGAGGAAGCCGGCGACGATCTGCGCCGCCGCGAACGCGTACTGGAACGCCGACTCCACCTGCCCGTAGCCGCGCTCCTTGCCGTCAAAGAACTCGCGGATCAGGTGCGTCGAGGTCACCTGCATGGTCTGGCGATCCATGTAGTTGATCATGGTCGCCAGGAACAACAGCCACACCAGCCCCCACTTCCAGGCGGCAATGTGCGAGCTACCGTGGTCGCTGTGATCGCCGCCGAGGGCATGAGAGTCGGCTGAGGAGGCCATGGGAGAGGTTCCAGTCAGCGGGGTATGGCATCGTCGCGGGCTTTCCATTGCCATATGGCGAGAGGCTGGCTTGACCAGGCGCAATCTTTTCTGTCGATGTCGCGTCAACGGCCCGCCGGCGTCTTTTCGCAGAGCATGATGCCGTAGCTCTCGGCGCGGTCCTGGAACGTGGCGGTGACGACCGTTCTGGCGCCGGTGGGCGCAGCGCCTGCCGCATACGGGCCGGCCTGCCAGAAGCGGGCCGGCATGCGCTCGAGCGGCGCCGACGGCAGGATGTCCTCGCCGGACAGCGACGACAGATGCACGATGTGCCCCTTGACGCCGGCGAATTGCACGCTGCACTTGACGGGAATATCGCGTAGGCCCTCCTGGGCGGCATAGTAGCGGAGCCGATTGCTCGCGGCCGGGTGGTCGGTCCAGACCTCGTCGCCGGGCTGGTAGTGCGCCTTCAAGAATGCCGCGGCATGGGCCAGCGCCGGCGGCGCGTCGCCCCAGCGCCACGGGCTCTCCCAGGCAGCGCTGGACCCGACGATGATGACCAGCAGCAGCCGCCACGGCCAGTCCGGCAGGCCGGCGAACAGCGTTCCCCAGTAGCACAGCAACGCCCACTGCGCGAAGGTCAGGTAGCGGTCATAGAAGATCGATCGCCCCGACCACTGCGACCAGCCGATGCTCAGGAGCCAGGGCACAGCTGCCTGCATGAGAAAGAAGCCGCTGGCCCAGCTTCGTGAATAGACCGTCCAGCCCAGCGAGCCGAGCAGCACGACCAGCCAGGTTGCGCGTTCCCAGGAATCGAGGAAGGCCAGGCCGGTGCACCACGTCCAGAAGACGCGCTCGGCCTCGTCGAAGGAGACGGGTGGAATCCAGAAGCCGTCGCGGACGTCGCTCTGCTGCTGGAAGAAGGCCGGCAGCCAGGGCGCGAACAACCCGGCCGCCAGGATCGACCCGAATGCCAGCCAGCCGACCAGGCCGCGCGTCTCGCGCCAGCCCAGGGTGCAGGTCTGTCCGGCGAGATAGACGACGGCGAACAAGCCCTGGGCGACCAGCGCGAACAGGCCGTAGTAGTGGGTGTAGGCCAGGGCGGCGGCCGTGATGCCGTAGCAAGTCCAGCAGAGCAGCGGCTCGCGCGGCCTGGCCAGCGCCTTCACAAGCAGCCAGGACGACAGCGCCGCCAGGAACACGCCCAGCGGATACATCCGCGCCGTCTGTCCCGGCCCCACCTGCGCCGGATGCACGGCCACGAGGAACGCCGCGAACAGCGCCCCGCCATGCGCCGGCCTGGCCATGCGGCCGATGCCGGCGAGCGCTGCCACGCAGGTCGCGTACGTCAGGGGCACCGTCAGCGCTGCCAGCAGCACCGACAGCCCGCGCAGCGCCCACGGCGAATCGCCGCACAGCGCTTCCCAACCTTGCAAGATCGTGTAATACAGCGGCGGATTGGCGTCCCAGCGCGTCCGCTGCACCAGTTCGCCCGGCGCGTACTGCGTGATCCGCCAGGAATACGCCTCATCGTTGCTCAGTGCGCGCTCGCAGTCCACCAGGCGCAGGTAGGATGCCAGCACCATGGCGGCTGCCAGGGCCGCAAGCCAGATCCCGTTGCCGCGCGTCAGCCGGTTCATCATCCACCGCCCATATTCCTATTCGGTTTTTTTGACAGCTGCCAGCGCGGACAAGTAGGATCAGCAAAAGATGACATATCGGGCGGCCGCGAAACAGCCAGGCCAGGGAGGGGCGTTGTGACATTGATGCCGCCGCAGGACGTTCGCCGCGAGATTCGCGCCACGTTGAAACTGGACAATGACTTTGTCCGTTATGAGCGTGAAGGGATGGAATGGTCCAGTGATTGGGGAGGTCCTGCCTTGCACCGCGAAGACGCAAAGAACGCCAAGAAATCCAAGACCATGCAAGGCCCCGGCGTTCTTGCTTCGCGCTCTTCGCGTCTTCGCGGTGCGCTTTTTTGCGCAGGTGCGCCTCTGCCACGCTGTGACTTGGTGACCTGAAAAGATGGGACGCCGAATGGGCCAATCCTAGCCCGCCGCGCGTGCCGCGCCCGCCTGTCCATTAAGCTCATATCCGCCGGCCACTTGATGTGCGGACAGCGGCAGGCGGACGACGAAGCGCGTCTTGCCGTCCTTGGCGTCCACGAAGCGGACCTCGCCGCCATTTTGCTTGGCAAGCTGCCAGGCGGTGGACAGGCCGAGGCCGCGGCCGCGACCCGCGGAACGGCCCGAGAAGAATGGATCGAACAGATGAGCGCGGGCGATCTCGCTGGGGCCGGGACCGGTGTCCTCGACGATGAACTCGACCCAGCCGGGATCGGGACAGTCGACGCGCAGGGCTACCAGGCCCTCGGCCGGCACGGCCTCGATGCCGTTGCGCAGCAGGTTGTAGAGGATGCGCGTCACCTGGGCGCGGTCGGCCATTAGCCGGCCGGGCAGGGCTGCCGCCGGCAAGCACTCCAGCCGTACCTCTTGCCGGTCGGCCAGTTCATGGAGTTCTTCCGACAGGTCGTGGATGAGCTCGTTGACGTCGAGCGCTTGCTTCTTCGGCGGCGACGGCCTGGCAAAGCACATCAGATCCTTCAAGATCTGATGGATGCGATGCGCCTGGCCGATGATCGTCTGCAACGACTTGCAGTGGGCCGGCTCGCTCTCGTGGCCCAGCAGATATTGAGCCTGGCCGGAGATGACGGCCAGCGGGTTGTTGATTTCGTGTCCCGCGCCGGCGGCGAACTCCGCCAGGGCGTCGAGCTTCATCTCCTCCAGGCGGCGCTTCTCGCCGGCGTGCTGCGCTTCCAGCGTGCGTTGCAAGCGCTCCAGGTCTTGCTGCAGGCGGTCTTGCGCGACCGGCCCGTCGCCACGGCGGAGGTCCATGGTCAGACGCAGGTGATCGGCCAGCATCGGCATGCGCGCCGGCGGCGTCAGCTCGGGCAGCGCAGCCAGTGCATCGCCGGCGTCGCGCAGCGCTGCATCGACGACATCGCGCGACAGCCCCAGCTCGACGATCAACCTCTCGGGCGCGGCGCCGACCGCGAGTCCAAGCCCGCCCTTGATTTCCTGCACCAGGCCAACGGCAAGCTGCACGACCTGCTGGAGCCGCGCTTGCGCTTCGTCGGCGACACCGATGGTCGCCGGCAGCCCGAGATGACCGATGGTGGCCGTCAACCAGCCGGGCAGCCGCCATGTGCGGCACAGCCGTCGCGCCAGTGCCGTGTGATCGAGTCCCCAGGCATCGGTCTGGAGCGCTGCGGCTCTGCCGGGAAAGTCGGCGTGATTGAGACAGTCCGCCAGCGCGTCGGCGCGGACGGCAGCCATGCCGAACCAGCCGAGCGGCGCCAGGAGGGCGCCGACCCAGGCACACTCGGCGTCGACTTGCGGCAGCGCCCCGGCAAGACGATGCGCCAGCCGCGCTTGCTTCAGACCGATGGCGAGCACGGCCGAGGCGGCGGGATGATGCCAGTCGATGCAGCCGGGCTTGTCCAGACGGCTGACGGCGTCCTGAAGAAGTGCGGGATCGCGAAGAATGGCAGCGGGAAAAACGGGCTTGTCCCAGCCGGGGCGGCGCACCACAAGCAACACGGCTCCCGGATCCTGGCGGACTTCCGGCCAGTCGGCAGGGGTCGGCGACCGCGCCAGGGTCGTCAGCGACTCGCCGCTGGGAGAAAGCCAGGGGAGATCGACGGTCGCATCCGTCAAGGCCCAGGCGTGCACCGCGCGCTCCTTCAACAGTTTTCAGTTTTCAGTGTTCAGTTTTCAGTGTTCAGTGTTTCAGTGCTCAGCATGAATCCGCTGGGACTATCTTGCTGAACACTGAAAACTGAACACTGAAAACTCATTGGATTTTTGCTGAACACTGAAAACTGAACACTGAAAACTATTCAGCGGTGACCGCGGCAGCGGCGGTGGCCGACTCGATTTCCATCATGCCGCACATGCGGTCGATGAGTTCCTCGATGTCGAAGGGCTTGTGCAGGAACTCGTCGGCGCCGGCCAGCTTGAGTTCCTGGATCTTGTCCTCCTCGACCATGCCGCTGATGCACAGGATGCGCACGTCTTCCAGGCTCGGGTCGGCGCGAACGCGATGGCACACTTCCTTGCCGTTGATGTCCGGCAGCATGACATCGAGAACGATCAGGTCCGGGCGGTATTCCTTGACCATCATGCCGGCGTCGAAGCCGGTGGTGGCCACGCGGACCTCGAAGCGGCCGTCCTCTTCGAGAACCTTGGTCATCAGCTCGACCAGCTCGACGTCGTCATCGACGAGCAGGACCTTGCGCTTGCCGCTCTCCAGAGCGTCGGTCGGGATGCCGTTGTCCTTCATGAACTTGTACAGCATCTCGCGCGGGATGCGGCGGAAGCGGGAGCCGGGAACCCGGAACCCCTTCAGCTGCCCGTTGTCGAAGCAACGGATAATGGTCTGCTGGCTGACCTTACAGATCTTGGCGGCCTCGCCGGTCGTGAAAACGGTCTTCATGGGTTCGTCCATCCCTCTAGCTGGCCTCGTGGCCAGGTCCCTTGGGTCTTGGCCCGGCGTCGTACGGCCCTCCGTGAACCGTCGCGGACCAACTCATCCTTGATGCCTCTGTCCGTCCGAGATTTTCCTGTCCGAGATTCCTGTACGAGATTCGTGTCGGCAACCGCTTCCGGCATCCACCATGCCCGCCTGCTGCCTGGAATGGTTCTACCGGGGAGGCGGAAGAAACTTTGCTCTCTGGCAAGGTACAAAGGTGCGAGAAGGGTTGCCGAACTTGCCGTCTATCCCGATTATAATGTGCCGATGGTTTGTGTCAACGCGAATCACACCTCCTTGCTTATTGTAACTCTCGTCTCCGTAACGGTTTTCGTCGTTGATTCACCATTCGTCATTATTGCTGTCTGGAAGTAGTCGCCACTTGGCTGCTATTCTACCCAGTCAGCGCAACTTGTCTCAAGATTCTGGCTTGCCGATTCTTTATCGGTAGCGGCGACCTCACGTTGCCCTCTTTTTGCCCAGATTGTCCCTCTTGTGAACCCCGGGACGTCGTCTTTCCCGGTCCACTCATCCTTCCTGCAAGACTGGTGTTTCCTGCTCTGCCCTGCTTGCCGAACCGAGATAAAGCAACAACACGGCAAGGTCTGCCGGATTGATGCCGCTGATGCGGCTAGCCTGTCCCAGATTCTGCGGACGGATGCGGCTCAGTTTTTCGCGCGCCTCGCTGCGCAGCTGCGGGATGCCCTGGTAGTCGAAGTGCGCAGGTATCGGCTTCGACTCGAGCCGGTGAAAACGCTCTACCTGCGCGGCCTGCCGATCGATGTAACCGGAGTACTTCGCCTCCAGGATCACCTGTTGCAATACCGGCTCGGCAACGATGCGCTCGGTGAGGGCCGGATGCAGCGTGCAAAGCTGCTGCCAGTCCACCTCGGTCCGCCGCAGCCAGCGCTCCAGCGTGTCCTGCCCGTGGCGATGATCGCGCAGATACTGAGTCAACTCGGCGATGGCACGTTCCTTGGCTTGCAAGCGCTGCCAGTCGTCATCGTTCACGAGGCCGACGCGACGGCCGATCGGCGAAAGCCGGCGGTCGGCGTTGTCGTGCCGCAACAGCAGCCGATATTCGGCCCGCGACGTGAACATGCGATACGGCTCGTCCACGCCCTTGGTGACCAGATCATCGATCAGCACGCCGATGTACGCCTGGCTGCGATCGAGAATCACCGGCGGCTCTTGCTTGATCTTGAGCGCGGCGTTGATGCCGGCCATCAGGCCCTGGGCCGCGGCTTCCTCGTAACCCGTCGTGCCGTTGATCTGCCCGGCGAAGTACAGACCCGCCACCGGCTTCGTCTCCAGCGTCGGATGAAGCTGCGTGGGCGGGGCATAATCGTACTCGACGGCGTAGCCCCAGCGCATCACCTCGGCATTCTCCAGGCCGGGGATCAGCCGCAGCATCGCCTGCTGCACGTCGTTGGGCAAGCTCGTGCTGATGCCGTTGCAGTAGGACTCGAGCGTGTTGCGTCCTTCCGGCTCCAGGAAGATCTGGTGGCGGTCCTTGTCGGCGAAGCGAACGACCTTGTCCTCGATGGACGGGCAGTAGCGCGGCCCGCGCCCCTGGATCTGCCCGGAGTACATCGGCGCCCGCTCCAGGTTCGCCCGGATCAGTTCATGCACTGCCTCGTTGGTGTAGGTGATGTGGCAATCCAGCTGCGGCTGCGTGATCTCGGCGGTCGCGAAGCTGAACGGCTGCGGCTCGAAGTCGCCGGGCTGCGGCTCGAGCTTGTCGAAGTCAATCGTGCGGCCGTTGAGCCGGCACGGTGTGCCCGTCTTGAAGCGCGCCAGCTGAAAGCCGCTGGCTGTCAGCGAATCGCTGAGCGCCTCGGCGGACGCATCGCCCGCCCGGCCCCCGCGCGTCTGGCTCTCCCCCATGTGCATGAGGGCCTTGAGGAATGTCCCCGTCGTCAGGATCACGGCCTGGGCACGATAGAGAATGTCGCCGCGGACCAGCACGCCGCTTACCTTGCAGTCCTCAATCAATATGCGTTCGACGATTTCCTGGCGGAGCGTGAGGTTGGGCTGGGCCTCGACGCGGTGCTTCATGGTGAACTGGTAGAGTTTCTTGTCGGCCTGGGCGCGGGGCGAGTGCATGGCCGGGCCCTTGGCACGGTTCAGCATGCGGAACTGGATGCCGCTGGCGTCGATGACCTTGCCCATCTCGCCGCCGAGGGCGTCGATCTCCCGGACGATCTGTCCCTTGGCGACGCCGCCGATGGCCGGGTTGCAACTCATCTGCCCGACCGTGTCGGCATTCATGGTAAGCAAGGCGGTGCGCATCCCCAGTCGGGCGGCGGCGAGTGCCGCCTCGGTCCCGGCATGGCCGGCGCCGACGACGAGCACGTCAAATTCGTAAACCAGGGATGCCATGAACGCCCTGCAAGTCTTGTGCGATTCGGACTTTTGTGTAGTTGGCGACCTCTCGTGGGAATATAACGGAAGCGCGATTGGAAAAAAAGACAGACTGGCGAATGGCAGAAAGGCGGGGCCGGAAAAGGCTTTGAGGCGAATCCGGCGGAATTGCTGCCCTGGGCGCGAACTGCAATGGCAATCTGGGTGACGGGCACAGCAGTGACAAGCCGCTGGCAAAGGCAGCGCGAATCAACGCGGCATGGCAAGAACGCTCGCCGCCGCAAGGACGCCGTTTCATCCGTCCATGCGCTCCCTTCGCCGTGGCATGGATTTCTTGTCAGGCGAGAATTGTCAAGCTCGGTCGGCGGATTCTTGTGCAGGTCACGACCGTGACTCTCGCAAAACTTGGCCGGCAACTCGAATGCATGGCGGAAGTTATTCCCAGTTGACAGATTGCAACGACGAGTTGCCGGCCACATGGGGGGTAGTCGTTTGGCCGGCAACTTTTGTCATTGAAACGCGATGGGCCGCAGCCAGCCGCTGTTGTAGACCACGTCCACTGAGCCGTTGGGCTGGAAGATCACGCGTATCGTGTACGACGTGAAGGTGAACTGCACGTAGTCGGCGACGGTTTCCATGCGTACCGCCGCGTCCGGAAAGGTGATGGGCACCTGGACGTTTTGCCGGCTATAGGAATGCCGGAAGCTGACGACGTGGGTGGCGATGACCTGGCGCGGGAAGGGCGCGGGCGTCCCGCCCAGCCAGCCGGAGCGTTCTCCCGGAGCGCCGTTCGGTCCGGGAACGAGTTGCAGGTTGCCGCAGGCATCCGGGGCATAGCGATAGCGGACAACCTCGGCGTTCGCCTGGCCATGGGCCAACAACAGACTGACTACTGTCAACAGCGTCAACGATGCCATTCGCATGGGTGACCTCCATCAACGGGCGATCCGGGCGAACCGGGACAGGGCGGCTTCAGGCAAGTTGCAAACAGCCCCACATACGGTTTCGGAACCGCCGTCAAGCCGTTGCCATGGCGGGCAAGGCAACTTGTCCCGCTAACAGCATGTCAACGGCCGCAATTACCGTTGGGACATGGAGCGGGAGCATAGCCGGATACCGCCAGGGGCGGCTGGGCGGCAGGGACCGGGACGGCCACTCCCGGCACGGGAGCGCCAGGACAGCACGGCGCGGGACATGGCCTTGCCACCGGTGCGCTGCCCACCACGACGGGCGGGCAGTACGACTGGCGACATGACCGTGACCGGCAACCACTGCTTAGAATCGCCGCTCCCAGGGCAAGCCCGGCCAGCAGCATGCGTGTTCTCATTGTTGTTTCTCCTAGAGGCGCTGGAATCGTTATCCAACATCTCCAGGGTAGAAAGGTGTTTCCGGCCGATCAACGTAATCTGCGGACTTCGGTCGCGACTATTTGATTTTCCAGACGAGTTGTAGCGCCTGCGCGCTGTGGCGCGAAAAGTCAAACCGCAACGGCCGGGCGAACTTTGACGGCTGGACAGCCGCGCCGCACAGCACGCCGCACAGCACGCCGCACAGCCGCGCCGGCCGGTCTCGCCGGACGGGTTGCTTGCCCATCCTTGCGCACCCATAGAATAGCAATCCGCTATCAGCGGTCAGGAGCCAGCTTCAGCGGGCATAGGTGCGCAATGATACACGGCATGATCATGGCCGGCGGCGGCGGGACGCGGTTCTGGCCCCGGAGCCGTCAGGATCGACCCAAGCAATTCCTGTCGCTGACCGGCGGCCGCTCGCTTCTGCAGCAGGCCTTTGACCGTCTGGAAGGCGTCGTGCCCGCCGAGCATGCCTGGGTCATCACGGCCGAGCGTTACCGGGATGAAACCGCGCGGCAGCTGCCGGCGCTGCCGCCAGATCACATCGTCGGCGAGCCCTGTGGACGCGATACCGGCCCGTGCATCGCGCTGGGCGCGGCCTTGATTGCCCGCCAGGACGCGGACGCCATCATGGTCGTCACACCGGCCGACCACGTCATCGAGCCATACCAGGAGTTCACCCGCGCCGTGCAGGCGGCGCTGCGCGTCGCCGAGGAGAAGACGGACGCGCTGGTCACCATCGGCGTGCCGCCCACGTATCCGGCCACCGGCTACGGCTACATCCAGCGCGGCACGGAGATCGTCCGTCGGCAGGGGCTGGACATCTGCCGCGTCAAGGGCTTCCGCGAGAAGCCACAAGCCGACGTGGCCGAGACCATGGTTGCCAGCGGCGATTATCTCTGGAATAGCGGCATATTCATCTGGCGGACCGCGGCGATCCTGAAGGAGGTCGCGCGGCAGCAGCCGGCCATCCACGCCGCCGTCCAGCGCATCGCCGCCGCCTGGCCGTCCTCCGCGCGGCTGGAGACCTTCGGTCGTGAATACGAGGCGCTCGCCAGGATCAGCATCGACTTCGCCGTCATGGAAAAGGCGAGCGAGGTCTGGGTCGTCCCCGCGCCGTTTCGCTGGGACGACGTCGGCAGCTGGCTTGCGCTCGAACGGCTGCATCCGCAAGACGCCGAGGGCAACACCGTCCTCGCCGGCCATTGCGGCATCGACACCAGGAACTGCATCGTCGTCGCCGACGAGGGGCAATTTGTCGCCACCGTCGGCGTCGAAGACCTCATCATCATTCACGAAGGGGACGCCATCTTGATCGCGCATCGCGCCCAGGAGGCCGGCATTCGCCGCATCGTCGATCTGCTCAAGCACAAGGGTCTGGACAAGCATCTGTGAGCACGGGCAAGCGACTGCTGGGGATCGACTATGGCAAGGCTCGCGTCGGCCTCGCCGTCAGCGACCCGGAGCGCCGCCTCGCTTCGCCTCTGGCAACTCTTGAGCGCAAGGACAACGACCGCGACGCCCGTTATTTCCAGGACCTGGTCCGCGACGAGGAGATCGGGCTGCTGGTGGTTGGCCTGCCATTGCACAACGACGGCCGCGAGGGCATCCTTGCCGAGGCTGCCCGCAAATACGGCGAATGGCTTCACGATGTCACCGGCTTGCCGGTTGCCTTCTGGGACGAGCGCTTCACGAGCATCGAGGCCGAGGAACATCTGCGCGGCGCCGGCCTCACGCGCGCCAAGCGCAAGCAACGCCGCGATCGGCTCGCGGCACAGATCATCTTGCAGGGCTTCATCGACGCGGGTGGGTTGGAAGCGGACAGCGCCGGTGCAGCAGCCGGCCAGCCGCCATGAGGTGCGCAAGCGCGGCGCTCGCCCTGCGCACACCACCGCCAGACGGCCGCGTATCAATAAAATTGAATTTCACTTGAATAATATTGACTTCAACAAAATCAATCATACAATCAATAAAACAAAAGGCTGGCGAGATGTCCATGACGACCGCGAGTTCGACGCTGCCCGCCTGGCTGGCGGCGCTGGAGGAGGAGGACCTGCAGTTCCTGCGGCGTTTCCTGCTCGCCTCCGGTTCGCTCAAGGCGCTCGCGGAGGAGTACGGCGTCTCGTATCCGACCTTGCGGGCCCGGCTGGACCGGCTGATCGCCAAGGCACAGGCCGCCGAGGACCCGCGCATCCACGATCCCTTCGAGCGCAAGCTCCGCGTGCTGGTGGCCGACGGCAAGTTGCCGGCCCACGTGGGCAAAGACCTCATGCAGGCGCATCGCACCGCCCTGGAAAGGAAATGACCCATGAACGAGCCGTGGTTTGATCCCTCTTACGCCTGGCTGCCGGGCGCGATGCTTGGCGTGCTGGGCGGACTGGCCGGCGGACTGGCCGGCTGGCTGGCCCCGCAAGGCAAGGCCAGGGCCGCAGTCCTGACGTTGTGGTGGCTGCTGCTCGCCGCCTCCGGCGTGCTGCTGGCCGGTGGCGTCGCCGGCTACCTGGCGGGCCAACCCTACGCGGTCTGGTACGGCATGGGTCTTACCGGGCTCATCGGCGTCCTGGTCCTGGGCATCAACTTGCCCATCATCATCATTCGCTACCGGCAAGCCGAGGCACGGCGCATGCAGGCGCGTGACCTGACATGATCGTCAAGCCAGCGTCATGGGCTCATCGCGTTCCGATGCAGTACAGAAAGTTGTCGGACCGGATGTAGATGCGGCCGCCGGCGAGGGCCGGACTGGCGTTGAAGACGCTACGATCATCGCGGTCGCCGCGCTCGCGCAGCGTATTGGTGGCAAGCAGCTTGAATTCCGGGGTGGCGGCCAGCACGACGGTGCCGCCGTCGCGCGTCACATAGTACAGCTTGCCGTCCCCCAGCACCGCCGACGCGTAGACATTGTCCAGTCGCGGTATGCGCTTCTCGTAGACCAGCTTGCCGGATTCGGCTTCCGCGCAGTAGGCGACTCCCGCCCCTTCGTGCATCCAGTAGAGATGACCTTGATGATGGATGGGCGAAGTGACGTTGGATCCCTTGCGCATGGTCCAGAGGCGGTGGCTGCGTGTGACGTCGCCGCGGCCGCCGGCGCGGACGGCCAGTCCGCCGCCCGTCCGGCCGCCCACGCAGTAGATCACGCCCTCGCTGGCCACCAGGCACGGGACCATGTACCAGCCAATGTCGGTGGCGCATGACCAGAGTTGCTTGCCCGTGTCCGGGTCGAAGCCAAGGATCTTGCCCGCAACCGCGACCACCAGTTCGGTCTTGCCATTCACGTTGACGAGGATGGGCGTGTTCCACGATTCGCGGATGCCGCGCGCCCGCCAGGTTTCCTTGCCGGTCTTGCGGTCCAGCCCCACCAGCGCGTCGCTTTCGACGCTGGCATTGATGATGACCAGGTCGCCATGCAGGATCGGCGACGCCGCCGACCCCCAGTCGCTCAGCCGCGCGCCGACGTCGGCCTGCCAGAGTTGCTTGCCCTGGTAGTCGAACGCAACCACGCCGGACTTGCCGAAGAAGAAATAGAGCCGCTCACCATCCGCGATGGGAGTGCTGGTGGCGTAGCCGTGATCGTCGCGGATGCGATCCTGCTCCGGCAGCTTGGACTCGACCTCCGTCTTCCACACGACCTTGCCATCGGCGCGATTGAGGCACACGGCAAAACGCTTGAGGCTCTCCGGGCTGCCGCGCTTGCCCGGCTCGTTGTAGCCGGTGTAGCACGCCAGGTAGATGCTCTCGCCGACTATGATGGGGCTGGAAGCTCCCGCGCCCGGCAGTGCGGCCTTGTAAATGATGTTTTCCGTCTTGCTCCAGGTAGTGGGGAAACCCTTGTCAGGACTGATCCCCATGCCTCCCGGCCCGCGAAACTGTGGCCATGGGCCGGGCTGCTGTGCGGGCGTGGCCAATGTGGCGATGACCAACGCTGCCAACGTGAACAGGTGTGATCTCATGAAGTTTCCCGGAGACATCAGGATGACAAAGGCAACTCCCTGCCACTTTATCATACTGGCAGGTTTCATAGAATGCCCCGAGAACGGTACATATCGGCAAGGAGGAAGCGCCATGAAATCCTGGCATCGACTGTTCGCCGCGGGGCTTGTCCTGCTCATCATTCCCAGCCTGGCCCACGGTTGGTGGCGCTGGGGGGGCTTCCATCATCGTTATTACCGCGCCGCCTACTACGGGGGCGCTTACTACGGCGGCTACGGCTATTATCCGGTTGCCTATGCGCCGGCCTATGCAGCGACATATGGCGTATATCCCGCGGCCTGTGGCGTGTCGTTGCCCGTGGCGACGGCGCCGACATACGCGACTCCGCAGGCCGCGCCCCCTTCGCAAAGCAATGAGCCGCCGATGGCCGCGACCAAGAAGGGGCCGACCATCACCGAATCGCGCTCCCTTGGTGGAAACTACGCGTCGATGGACGACAAGACCGGCCCGCTACGCGTCGGCTTCTGGAACATCTCCGGCAAGGACGTCAACCTCAAGGTCAATGGCGAAACCCATCTCGTCCCGCGTAACCGCACGCTAAACCTGCGCCTCGACCGCAGTTTCATCTGGCAGGCAGGCACCAACGACGCCAAGCAAGAACAGATCGCCGAAAGCCAGACCACGCACGAAGTGATTCTGCGCTGAGTTCGACGCCGGCCCGCCCACTACGGTTGAATCCCAGGACGGTCTACTCCCACGGCGGACCCGAGCGCGGGTTTTGCGGATTGAGGCGGGCAAACTCCTCGACGATCTCGCGGCTGCGCTCGTCCTTCGGCGCGGGGACCACGACCTTGATCGCGATGAACTGATCGCCCCCCTTGATGCCTTGTTCCTTGAGCCGCAGACGCGAACCGCTCGCCGTGCCCGGCCGGATGGTGACGCTGAGCTTGGCGCCTGCAAGCGTCGGCACGTCCACCTTGGCGCCGAGGACCGCCTCGGAAAGAGACAGCGGCACCTCGAGGATGATGTTGTTGCCTTCGCGCTGAAAGTACGGATGCGGCTCGATGTGCAGCTTGAGGAGCAGATCGCCGCCGCCCGGTCCCTGGCCCTGCACGCGCAGCGATTTGCCTTCCTGCACGCCGGCGGGAATCGTGACTTCGATTTCCTTGTCGTTCACATGGAACGAGACTTTGCCGCCCAGCGCGGCAGTGGTGAAGGGAATGGAGACGTCGGCGGAAACGGGTACTGCCGGTTCTCTGCCGCGTGGCCTTCGGCCTCCGGTGCGGCGCTCGCCAAAGCCGCCCATGCCGCCCATGCCGCCGCCAAAGATCTGGCTCAGAATCTCTTCGGCCTGCTCGGGATCGACCTGAAAGCCGCCCGGGAAGCCACCGCCACTGCCGCCGCCCCAGTGAAACGTGGGACCGCCGCCTGCCCGGCCGCCGCCCGGGAAGCCGCCATCCGGGCCCGCGAAGCCGTAGCGGTCGTACTGCGACTTCTTGGCCTTGTCGCTCAGCACGTCGTAGGCTTCCTGCACTTCCTTGAAGCGAGCCTCGGCCTTCTTGTCACCGGGATTGCGGTCCGGGTGCAGTTCGCGCGCCAGCTTGCGGTATGCCCTCTTGATCTCGTCATCCGAGGCTTCGCGCTTCACGCCGAGAACGTCGTAGTAGTCTTGGGGCATGGTGTTGCCAGCTCCGGATGGCGAGGCGGTGGTCTCCTGCCTTGAATCATCTCGGATCGCGCTGCGACTCGGCGCGAGCCTCGCCCTTCCACTTATATTACGCCAAAGCCTCCTCGCGGAGCAGATCGAGCGCATTGCTGAACGCCGCGATTGCCCTGTCGATATCACTCTCGACGTGCGCAGCCGTCGTCATGCCGCCCAGCCCCGCAAGGTCGACGCCGTTGAGCAGCATGGCCTGGCGGAAGGCATGCGTCAGCGCGGGATTCTTCGGGCCGTCGAGCTTGTCAAGCGCGCCGCTGTAGGGAACAAAGTCGTCGCCGGTCGGGCGCGGCCCGCGATAGCCCGGCAAGAGCTTCCAGCCGGAGAACTCGCCGTAGGCAACCCAGTCGCAGCCCTTCTCCTCGAAGAGGCGATTGAGCCGTTGCCGCAGCAGCTTGCCCATCTCGCTGGCGTGGCGAACCGGCTCGCCGGTGGCAACCAGCCGCAATGTCGCGCAGCCGGCGGCCGCCGACAGCGGGTTGGCGTTGAATGTGCCCGGGTGCTTCATCTTCGGCTTGCCGGGGCGGAACTCCAGACTGGCGAGGATGTCGGCGCGCCCCGCCAGGCAACCGCCGGGCAAGCCGCCGGCAAGGATCTTGGCCAGCGTCGTCAGATCCGGCGTGATGCCGTACAGTCCCTGGGCCCCGCCCGGATGCACGCGAAAGCCGGATATGACCTCGTCAAAGATCAGCAGCCGGCCATGCTTCCTGGTCAGGTCACGCAGCGCATGCAAGAACGGCCCGCGGATGGGCACGGCGCCGAAATGGCCGCCCGTCGGCTCAAGGATCACGCAGCCAATATCCGGATCGCTCGCCAGCGCCCGGTCGACGGCGTCCGCATCGTTGGGCGGCACGACGACGGTGAAGCCGGCGACTTCCGCGGGCAAGCCGGGGATGCTTGCGCCTTCATAGGGTGGATCGGCGGCCGGAACCAGGTAATCGTGCCAGCCGTGGAAATGGCCAGCGAACTTCAGCACCTTCGAACGACCGGTGAACAAGCGCGACAGCCGCAACGCCATCAATGTCGCTTCCGTGCCGGACGACACGAAGCGAACCTTTTCCGCCGACGGCATCAGCTTTTGCACCCAGCGGCCCCACTCGATCTCCAGTTCATGGCACGCTCCCAGATGCGTGCCACGCGCGACTTGCTTTTGCACCGCTCCCACGACCTCGGGATGGCTATGTCCCAGAAGGATCGAGCCGTGCCCGGACCAGAAATCGATGAAGCGATGGCCATCGACGTCCCACTTGTAGGCGCCTTCCGCCCGGTCAATGTAAATGGGAAACGGCTCGAGGTAACGCAGGTCGTGCGTCACCCCCTGGGGGAAGACTTCCTGGGCCTGCGCGAAGATCTTGCGGGCATTGGGAAACTCCGCCTCGAAGCGCTGGCGGATGGTGGCTTGCGTGGCCATGGCTGGCATGATGATGCTCCGTTTACACTCGCGGCGGCGTCTATCTTACGGAAACCTGCGCGGCGAATGAGATACCGCGTGAGCATGGCACCGTCCATGCCCGGCAGAACAAGGATTTTCTCATTGGCTTCTAAGATATCCGTGGTAGACTGTCGGGAGTTGCCGCACTTCTAGCTCGAGGTCTACCATGAGAAGCTGGTCGCATCTGGCGATGGTCGGCGGCGCACTACTTGTGGCCACGGGTCGGTCAGGCGCGCAAGAAAACGAAGCACCGCGCGGCCGGGCGACATCGGAGCAAATTGCCTTCTTCGAGAAGAGCATCCGGCCGGTCCTGGTCCGCGAGTGCTACTCCTGCCATGCCACCACGGCGAAGAAGATCAAGGGCGGCCTGGTCGTGGACACGCGCGACGGCCTGCGCAAGGGCGGCGACACCGGCCCGGCCATTGTCCCGGGCGATGCCCGCGCCAGCCTGCTTCTCAAGGCGATCCAGCACGCCACCAAGGAACTCAAGATGCCGCCCAAGAAGAAGCTGGGCGACGACGTGATCGCCGACTTCGAGAAGTGGATCGCCATGGGGGCCCCTGACCCTCGCGACGGCGGCGCCAAGGTTGCCAGGTACGAGATCGACATCGAGAAGGGCCGCCGCTTCTGGGCCTTTCAGCCAGCCAGGCCGGCGACGGTTCCCGCCGTCAAGGACACCGCCTGGCCGAAAAGCGATATCGACCGCTTCCTGCTGGCGCAGCTGGAGGCCAAGGGGCTGAAGCCGGTCGCGGACGCCGATCCATCCGCTTTGCTCCGCCGACTGTATTTCGACCTCATCGGCTTGCCGCCCACCGCGGAGGAAGTGGAGGCGTTCGTGAAGGAGCCGCGCGCGAAACCCCAGGCGATTGAAGCTGTGGTCGATCGCTTGCTGGCGTCACCGCGGTTCGGCGAGCGCTGGGGGCGGCACTGGCTGGATGTGGCCCGCTATGCCGAGTCCAGCGGCCGGTCCGTCAACTTCGCCTATCCCCACGCGTGGCGCTACCGCGATTACGTCATCGCCGCCTTCAACGCCGACAAGCCGTATGACCAGTTCATCCGCGAGCAGCTGGCCGGCGATTTGCTGTCTCCAAAGGATGACGACGAGAAAGCGGCGTTCACCGTCGCGACCGGCTTCCTGGCCATCGGCCCGAAGACGCACGACGAGCGTAACCGCAAGCAATTCCAGATGGACCTCGCCGACGAGCAGATCGACGCAACCTTTCAGGCTTTTCAAGGCCTGACCGTCGCCTGCGCCCGCTGCCACGATCACAAGTTTGACCCGATCACGCAGAAGGACTACTACGCCCTGGCCGGAATCTTTCTGAGTACCGAGACGTGCTATGGAACCGTGCGTCTCTTCCAGAACATCCATCCGAGCCAGCACCTGACTTTGCCGCGCGGCGCCAAGGTGACGATTCCGCTGGAACCGCTATCGACCGAGCGCCGTGCCGCCATCGACAAGCAGATCAGCGATACGCGTTCGCAGATGAAGAAGGCAACCGGACAGAACGCCTTCATCCAGCGTATCTTGTTGAACAGTCGCGTCGCTCAGTTGCAGAGTCAGCTGGCGCTGTATGACTCCGATGGCACGCCGCAGCCGCTGGCGGTGGGAGTGCGCGAGCGTTATCGCGTGGCCGACAGCCGGCTGTACATTCGCGGCGAACTCACACAACCGGGCGAGACCGTGCCGCGTGGTTTCCCGCAGGTGCTGACCGCGACGCAGCCGGCCATCAATGGCGGCAGCGGCCGGCGCGAACTCGCCGAGTTCATCGCCTCGCGCGACAACCCACTGACAGCTCGCGTCATGGCCAACCGCGTCTGGCTGCACCTGATCGGCCGAGGACTGGTTCCCACGCCGGACAACTTTGGCGCCTCCGGACAGAAGCCCAGCCACCCGGCCCTGCTCGATCACCTGGCCATCAGCTTCGCCGACAACGGCTGGTCCGTGAAGAAGCTGATCCGCACCATCGTCCTGAGCCGGGCCTATCAGCTTTCTTCGCGATTTGATGATGCAAACTACGAGGCCGACCCGGACAATGTTCTCGTCTGGCGGATGCCGAGGCGTCGGCTGGAGGCCGAGGCACTGCGTGACACGATGCTGTCACTCGCCGGCCGGCTCGACTTGACGCCGCCTAAGGGCAGCTCGGTGCAGCAAGGGGGCGAAGGCAACGCCAGCTTCCGCTTCCGGCGCGGCGGGCGCGGCGGCGGCGACCCTATCGCATCCGACATGCATCGCACCGTTTTTCTCTCCATCGTCCGCGACGGCCTGCCGGAGATGCTGACCATCTTCGATTTCCCAGATCCGAGCCTGATCATCGGCGAGCGCGCGACCACAACCGTGCCCGCGCAATCACTGTTCATGATGAACAACGGCTTCGTCATCAAGCAGGCCGAGGCCCTCGCCGACCGCCTGCTGGAAAGCGGTGACGACGACACGGCAAGGCTGCGCCGCGCCTTCGTGCTGTGCTATTCGCGTTCGCCCTCGGAACTGGAGTTGAAGACAGCGCAGCGCTTCGTGGCCGACTATGCAACCCGGCAATCGCGCCGCGCCGCCTGGACGGCATTCAGTCAGGCGCTCTTCGCCAGCGCGGAATTTTCACAGAGATAGTTTTCAGTGTTCAGTGTGCAGCAAACATCTCCAACTGAATACTGAACACTGAACACTGAATACGCGATCGGAGTCTACCATGGTGAATCACACCGTTTCTCGCCGGGATATCTTGAAGAGCACGGTTGCCGGTTTTGGTTACCTGGCGTTCGCCGGACTGTCCACCATGGCCAACGAGCGGGCCAATCCGCTGACGCCGCGGCGGACGCACTTCCCGGCGCGGGCCAGGCACGTGATCTTTCTGTGCATGGAAGGGGCGCCCTCGCACGTCGATACTTTCGATTACAAGCCGAAGCTGGCCGAGCGTGCCGGGCAGAGCATGCCGCGCGCCCGCACCTTCGCCAGGCTGATGGCCTCGCCTTATCGTTTTTCGCAACACGGGCAAAGCGGCCTGTGGATCTCGGAGGTGTTCCCCGAGGTCGCCAAGCACGCCGATGAACTCTGCCTGCTGCGCGGCATGCATACCGACGTACCGGCCCACGCCCAGGCCTTCCTGCAACTGCACACGGGCATCTTCCAGTTCAAGCGGCCATCGATGGGCGCCTGGGCTTTCTACGGCCTGGGCACCGAGAACGAGAACCTGCCCGGCTTTGTGTCCATCAATCCACCGCTGCAGAACGGCGGGCCGGCCAACTACGGCAGCGCCTTCCTTCCGGCCGTCTACCAGGGGACGCCCATTCGCACAGGCTTCGGCGGCTTCGGCGGCGGCGGTTTCGGCAGGCCCGGCGGCAGCACTCCCGGCGTCAGCAACATTCGCAATCCCAACCAGACCACGGCGGCTCAGCGCCGCCAGCTCGACTTCATCCAGTCGCTCCATCGCGGCGCGCTGGAACGCGACCGGCAGCATCCCGGCATCGATGGCGCTATTCAGTCTCTCGAGCTAGCCTTTCGCATGCAGAACGACATGCCGCGTGTCATCGACATCGCCGGTGAAAGCGCGGCCACCCGTGCCCTGTACGGCATCGGCAACGACGGCACGGACGGTTTTGGCCGGCAGTGCCTGATGGCCCGCCGCTTCGTCGAGGCCGGCGTCCGCTTCGTCGAGGTCACTTCCGGACAATGGGACCACCACCAGAACCTGCGTACCGCGCTGGCGAACAAGGCGCAGAGCGTCGATCGACCCATTGCCGGACTGCTCACCGACCTGAAGTCGCGCGGCCTGCTGGACGACACGCTGGTGATCTGGGGCGGCGAGTTCGGGCGCACGCCCTATGGTCAGGGCAGCGACGGCCGTGACCACAACCATCGCGGCTTCACCACCTGGATGGCCGGCGGCGGCGTCCGCGGCGGACTCTCACACGGCGCCACCGACGACTTCGGCTACGAGGCTGTCGAAGACAAGATGCACATCCACGACTGGCACGCCACCATCCTGCACCTGCTCGGCCTCGACCACGAGCGGCTCACTTACCGCTATGCCGGCCGCGACATGCGCCTCACCGACGTGCGCGGCACGGTGGTGCGCGAGATCATGCGCTAGGACGGCGCTTCCTGACATCGCTACTGATTTCCTGTCTTTGCTGTGATGGAACGTCAGTTTCCTCAACCCGGCAACTCAGTGAATTGTCGTGTGCGCGGCCGTTCCCTTGAAGGGTGGCGAGGAGGACTCATGCGGCGCGGCGTGCCGTCGCCGTGTAGTCGTGGCGCGGCTCGCGTCGACGGCGGCCGTCGAGCAAGCGCAGCAACGCCGGCAGCGTCACCAGCGAGCAAAGCATGCAGCAGCTCACGCCCAGGCTGAGCGCAAGGCCGAGGCTGGCAATGCCACGGTGGCTGGAGATCATGAGCGTGCCGAAGCCGAGGATCGTCGTGAGGCCCGCGACCAGGATGCCGCGGCCGGTGGCGTGCGTCAGCGAATAGGCACCCGGCGGCCTGGAACGAAAATCGTGCAGCACGTGCACGCCGTTATCCATGCCCACGCCCAGGATCAGCGGCAAGGCAATCATGTTCGCCGGATTGAAGGCAATGTCAAACAGGCCCATCGCTCCGAAGGTCATGCACAGACCCATCGCGACCGGCCCGAGCGCAACGAACGTGCATTTCCAGCTACGAAAATCCAAAAGCAGAACCAGGAACATCGCCACGGCTGCGTACAGCGATGCCCACAGGAAACTCTCCTTCATGGCCCGCAGTCCTTCCAGTGTGGTGAACGGCTTGCCGGTGGCTTCCGGGTCCACGGTCTGCACCTGGGCGATGAAGCGTTCGAGCGGAGCGTAGTCCCACAGGGAGTCCCTGGCAAAGACGCATACGAGCCAATGGCCGTTCTTGCCGATGTAGCGATCGCGGAGCGACGACGGCAGATCTGCGATGGTGATCGGCGCGGCGTGCGACACGTCGCGGAGCCGGTGCAGGTCGGCAGCCAGATCGGTCGTCATGCGTTCCTCGAAGTCCTGCAAGATATGGCTGGCCTTCTCTGGGTCGGCCGCTGCCAACCTGTCACGCAACGCCCGCGCGCGGGTCTTGAGCGAGGCCAGCAGTGCTCGCTGCGATTCCAGGCCCGCTTGCTCGATAGCCTCTAGAAGGCGGTCGAGGGCCCGGCCCAGCTCGGCGGGGCGCGGCAACAGGTGGCTGATGCGTTGGCCCTTGGGTGGCAGATGCTTCAGCCGCAGCTGAATGTCACGCAACTGCTCGAGCTTGCGGTCCTGGTCGCGCGGTACCAGCGAGGCGACCTCGACCACCTGGCTCACCATCGGCAGCTTCTCGAAGCGTGCCTTGAGGGCCAGCGCTTCCTCCGGCGTGGTCGTGTAGCTCAGCGCGTGCCAGCTCGCGCCGGCAGTGTTGCGAATCAGCGTCTTTTCCCAGCGGACCGATTCCAGCCCGCGCGCCTGCATGTGCAGCAGGTTGTGGTCGTAGCGCGTGCGCAGCGCCAGCAGCGCGAAGACGACAATGGCGACGCCGCTGGCGATCAGCACCAGCCGCGGCCGGCGCATCAATCCCGGCAGCCATTCGCGGCGGTCGTTCTTGATTTCTTCGAAGGGGAGCAAGCGCGGCGGTCCGGGCCGGACGACTCGGCCGGTCCGGTTGCGGCGGCCGTCCCATATCGCCAGCATCGCCGGCAAGACGATGAAGCACGCCAGGGCGCACAGCAGGATGCCGCAGCCGGCGATCCAGCCGAGTTCGATGATGGCCTTGAAGTCCGCCAGCATGGTGGCGAAGAAGGCCAGCGCCGTGGTGATGCCGGCAACCAGGATGCCGGGGCCGACGCTGCGGGCCGTGTTGCCCATCGCCCTCGCCAGGTCCGCTCCCTCTTTCCTCTCCTGCCCGTAGCGCGTCACCCACAGCACACCGTAGTCGCCCATGCCGATGAGCATGACGGCGAACGCCGCTGACAGGATATTCAGATGGCCGACGGTCAACGTCGTCCAGCCCATCGCCCAGGCGGTCCCTACGAGCAAGGTGGCCACCGTGAATACCGGGTAGCGCCAGCGGCGATAGAAAGCCATGTACAGGATGGCCACGCCGGCCAGCGCCAGCCAGGCGGCGCGCTGGCTGTCACGTTCGGACGCCGCCATCTCGTCATCTTCCAGCACCGGCAGCCCGGTGAGGCCGATCCGCAAGTCCGTGTAATTCAGCTTCAGCTCATCAATCAGCTTGCGAAGCGCGATCACGCTTTGCTGCGTGCCGGTGAACGAATGCTTTCGCACCGGCCTTACCAGCAGGAAGGCCAGGTTTCCTTGCTTGCTGAAGAAGTACTGCGGCTCGTCGAGCCGGGCCTGGTCGTTGGGAAAGCGCGGCAGAATGTCTTGCCAGGGACTGCGATAGCTGCCGGGACGGTCGAGCGAATCGGCGGCGGCGGAGCAGACGGCATCCAGTTGCCGCAGCACTCGCCTGTCCGAGGCCGGATCCTCTGACGGCACCCCCGTCAGCCGGCGCTGGGCCTCGAGCACCAGCATCTGCAGGGTCACCGACTTCCAGCTAAACAGCGGATCGAAGCCGCGTAGCACCGGCGGGTCCAGCAGCAGGTTCATGTCCTGAAGGTTGTCCTGAATCTGGCGGATCTGCTCGACTGGCAAGAATAGCAGGGCGCGATCGCGTAGATGGCGCAGGTCAACCCGGTAAAACAGGTGGTTGAAGCGGTCCGGTTGAGTGGCGATACGGCCGGCCAGGTCGTCGAGCGCCTGCTTCATCCGCGGCTGCCTGTCGCCCTGGACCACGACCACCATGTCGTCGTCCTCGCCGAACTCGCGCACGTATTGCTGCCAGCGCTTGTAGAAGTCCTTGTGCGGGCTGAGGAGATCGTCGCGCTGCGTCTGATATTTGAGCTGGTTCCAGGCGAATGCCACGGCGAGAGCCACCAGCACGAGCGATCCTGCGAGGACCAGCCGCGGTCGGCGGCACACGATCGCCACCCACCACGCCAGCGCGCCCGCAAGCCAGCCAGCCGCCTCCGTGTTCTCCGGTTCCGCTCGTTCCGTGCGCATCGCTACCGTCCGGCCTCCATGCAACAAGCCAGCGGCGGATAGTAGGGTCCGAAGATGATTCTTGCAAGGCGTGATCATCTGGCGAAGCTGCGATACTGGAGCCGCCGGTCGCGACGACGCAATCTCGTCTTGTCCAAATGGTGAATTACGGGGAAAATGCCGAGGTGGGGTTATTTCCCCTCGCCGCGGCAATATAATTTGGGCATGGGTGCGGCAATGAACGATAGCAGGCTGAGCAGGTTCCAGGACATGCCGGCGGCCGGCATGCTTGGCTGACCGGGAACACGCGCTCGGGCGGGTGCGCGCCGAGGCGGTCAAAGTGGGCTTGTCCCACTTTTTTTGTTATGTGGACCTTGTTTGGCACGATTCTGACTGGATCGAGGAACACAGCACGATGAAGGGCTCCGACTTGTTGCGGCTCGTGGACCAGATGCACCACGACAAGAACATCCCTCGCGAGGTCATCTTCGAGGGCATCCAGGCAGCGTTGCAGCTCGCCAGCGAGAAACGCTACGGCGAGGAGGCCGGCGTGCTGGTCACCATCAACCGCGACTCGGGCGAGATTCAGGCCAAGAAGGGCGAGGAAATGATCGACCCGGCCGAGCTGGGCCGTATCGCCGCCCAGAGCGCCAAGCAGGTCATGATTCAGAAGATTCGCGAGGCGGAATGCAACGCCGTCTTCGACGAGTTCGCCGCCCTCAAGGGGGACCTGGTCCACGGCAACTTGCAACGGCACGAAGGCGGCTCTGGCATTGTCGGCCTCGGCAAGTCCGAGGCGCTGCTGCCGCGCAGCGAGCAGATTCCCGGCGAGACTCATCATGTCGGCGAGCGCATCAAGGCCGTCATCATCGACGTTCGCAAGGTCGGGCATCGGGTGAAGATCATCCTGTCACGCACCCACGGCGACTTTGTCCGCCGCCTGTTCGAGAATGAGATTCCCGAGATCGCCGACCGCACCATCGAGATCAAGGCCTTGGCCCGCGAAGCCGGCTACCGTACGAAGATTGCCGTCTCCAGCATCGACCTCAAGGTCGATTGCGTTGGCGCTTGCGTCGGCGTGCGCGGCTCGCGCATCAAGAACATCGTGGACGAGCTGGGCGGCGAGCGCATCGACATCGTTCGCTGGAACGACTCGTTGCAGATCATGATTCCCAATGCCCTGCAGCCGGCCCAGATCGAAGAGGTCTTCCTGTATCCGCGCCTCGGGCGAGCCATCGTGCTGGTCAAGGAAGATCAGCTGTCGCTGGCCATCGGCCGGCGCGGACAAAATGTGCGCCTGGCCAGCAAGCTCGTGGGCTGGGACATCGAGATCATGACCCTCGACGAACTCAACGAGGGCATCGAAAAGGCCGAAGCCTGGTTCCACGAACTGCCCAACGTCACTGATACGATGGTGGAGGCGTTCATCGAGGAAGGCTTTCTGTCTTTCGATGACTTGACGTTCATGGAGCCGGCGCAGCTGGCGGAATTGGCAGGCACGACCGAAGACCATGCCGACGAAATGATCGCCTTCGCCGAGGAAGCCGCCGCGCGAGTCGAAGTGGAGACGCGCGCAGCCCAGGCAGCCGCCGCGGCACAGGAGCGGGAAACGCCGCGACCGTCGCCGGCCGAGACGCTGTGCCCGGCCGATGGCGAGGTCAGGACGCCCGACGCCAAGCCGACGCTCGAGAGCTTGTTCGGCCCGGACACAGGCAGCGCCCCGGAGCAGGAAAAACCGCTGGATCCCGATCGCATTTTCGGCAGCTCCGCGCCGCCGAATCCCACCCCACCCCCAGCCGAAGGAGAGACCGGCGAACAACCCTGAGCAGCCGCTTGCGGCTTTGGCGCGTGTCCGAGTCTCCTTGCCCTTTCCCACCTGGCGGAAAGCGGTTAGAATAAACCACATTCATTCGACGATTCACCGAGGATGCCTGCCCTGAAGAGGAGCCCTGCTTGCAACGAGAAAAAGTCCGAGTCTACGCGCTGGCCCGCGAGCTGAACATCGACAGTAAGGATCTGCTCGAACTGTGTCAGGGCGCCGGGCTGGACGTGAAGAATCAGCTGAGCAGCCTTGATCCCGAACAGCGGGACATGATCGAGCAGATGGTGAAGCGAGGCGGCGGTGGCGTTGCCGTGGCCGCTCCGCCCAAGGTCGCGGCACCGGCCCCGTTGCCGGACGTGGCGCGAACGGTGCGCAATCTGGACTCGCGGCCGGTTCGCCGTGATGTGCCCGCACCTGCCAAGCCGGGGGCTGTACCGGAATCTCCCGCCGAGCCGGATGAAAGCGAGGCTGCGGCCCCGGGCAAGCCGGCGGCAGAACCGCCGCCCGTGGCCGCCGAGTTGAAGCCGACCACGGCCGCCCCGCCATCGCCACCGGCCGCGCCGGCCAGCGTTCCTGGTGCGCCCGCGAGTGCGCCTGTCTCCCCAGTTGCGAGCAAACCCAGCATGCCCGGTACCAGCAAGGACATGCCGCTGTCAAGCGGATCCAAGGTTCGCGATCTGGAAAGCTCGCCAGCGGGTGGCGGTCCGGGCGCCGGCTCGGGGCGTTCCACACGCCGGCCGCGCGAGTTGAGGCCGCCGTCGCACCTGACCGCGCGCCCGCCAACTCTCAAGCCGCACGTCCTCAAGGAAACCAAGAAGGACGAGCCGGTGCAGAAGCCCATTGCCCGCCTCAGTCCGGAGCAACTGGTCCAGGGCAAGCCGATCAAGCCGGCAGACGTCATCAAGCCTGGCACGGCGCCGGTAGCCGACTTCGACGAAGAGGACGATGCCAAGAAAGACAAGAATCGCCCCAAGGGCGTGGCCGGCCGCGACAAGCGCCAGCAAGCACGCAACGAACGCGCCAAGCAGCGCAAGACCCGTAGCGACGTCGACATCCAGGCCGGCGGCCGCATCGTGTCGCGCGACGAGATCGACGAGAGCCGCGCCGCCTTTCGTGCCAAGAGTGCACGACTCAAGGTCAAGCCGAAGCAAGCCACCATGCCGCGCAAGGGGAAGGTGGTGCTCGACATCCCCATCTCCGTGCGCTCGCTGTCCGAGGCCATCGGCGTGCGTTCGCTGGACCTGCTCTTCCGGCTCAAGGACCACGGCATGGCCAACGCCAACGTCAACACGACTCTGGCCACGGAGCTGGCCGAGTTGCTGGCCGTGGAGGTTGGCTGTGAAATCGAGATCAAGAAACAGTTCGACGCGGAAGACCAGTTGCTGTCGAGCTTCAATGTGGCGGACGATCCCGACGACCTGCTGCCGCGTGCTCCGGTCGTCACGGTCATGGGCCACGTCGACCACGGCAAGACGTCGCTCCTGGATCGCATCCGCGAGAGCAACGTCGTGGCCACCGAGGCCGGCGGCATCACTCAGGTGATACGCGCCTGGCGCGTCGAACACGGCGGGCGGCCCATCACCTTCTTGGATACGCCTGGCCACGAGGCTTTTACCAAGATGCGCGCCCGCGGCGCTCAGGTGACGGACGTGGCGGTCATCGTCGTCGCAGCCGACGACGGCGTCATGCCGCAAACCGAGGAGGCCATCAACCACGCCAAGGCAGCCGGCGTCTCGCTCGTCGTCGCCATCAACAAGGTCGATCTGCCAAGCGCCAACCTCAATCGCACCCGCCAGCAGCTCTATAGCCTCGAGGTCCTCCCGGATAACATGGGCGGCGATACTCCCTTCGTGGAAACCAGCGCCGCCACCGGCAAGGGGATCGATGAGCTGCTCGATCAGCTTTCCGTGGTTGCCGAGCTCAAGGAACTGAAGGCCAATCCCAAAAAGCCGGGCCAGGGGATTTGTCTGGAGGCCATGCTCAGCGAGGGGGAGGGCGTCCGCGCCACCATGCTGGTTCAGTCCGGCACGCTTCGGCGCGGCGATGTGATCCTTTGCGGCGCCGCCTACGGCCGCGTGCGTCAGATGTACGACGATCAGGGGCGCGGCATCATCGAGGCCGGCCCAAGTGTTCCCGTGCGCATCACCGGACTCGACGAAGTCCCCAACGCCGACGACCCGTTCATGGTTGTGCCCGATCTGGCCGTTGCCCGCGGCATCGCCGAGCGCCGCAAGGGCCGCGTGCAGGAAGCCGCACAGACCAAGCGGCCGGCGCTCACGCTCGAACGGCTCACCGAGGCCAAGATCGCCGAGCTGAAGATCATCCTCAAGGCCGATTTCCGCGGCTCCATCGAGGCCATCCGCAAGGAGCTCGACAAGTTCCAGCACGACGAGGTACGCCTGCGCATCCTTGAAGCCGCCATCGGCGCCATCACCGAAAACGATGTCTGGCTGGCGTTGACCTCGCCGGAGGACACCCTGATCGTCGGCTTCAACGTTGTTCCCGACGACCGCGCCCTGGCCCTGGCCGAGGAGAAGGGGGTGCAGATCCGCGAGTACGACATCATCTACAACTTGACGAACGACATTCGCGCCGCCCTGGAAGGCAAGCTCAAGCCGCGCGAAGAGGTCGTGCACCTGGGTCGGGCCGTGGTCCGCGAGACTTTCAAGATCAGCCGCGTCGGCACCATCGCCGGCTGCTACGTCACCCAGGGAAACATCCGTCGCAACGCCAAGGTCCGCGTGATCCGCGAAGGCGTGGTCATCTATCCTCCCGCCGACCGCACGGCGGGACTGGAATCTCTCAAGCGGTTCAAGGAGGACGTCGGCGAGGTACGCGAAGGCTTCGAGTGCGGCCTCAAGCTCGCCGGCTACGACGACATCAAGGTCGGCGACGTCGTCGAAGCCTTCCGTGTGGATCAGGTGCAACGCACCCTGTAAGGAATTTTTGATTCTTGATTTTCGATTCTTCGATTGGTGCTACGTGACGGTCATCAAGATTCAAAAATCAGAGATCAACAACGATGCTGGTCGGCACCTTGCGTGTTCGCTTGCTGTTGCGTGAATCGCGATCCTTGAAGGACAAGCGGCAGGTGGTGAAGAGCATCAAGGATCGGTTGCACAACAGTTTCAATGTGTCGATTGCCGAGGTGGAGGCGCTCGACCACCGGCAACTCGTGGTGCTGGGACTTGCCATGGTCAGCAACGAGTCGCATCACCTGAAGGTTGCTCTTGGCCAGATTGTCGAGGCACTGCGCAGCCATCCGGTCGCTGAGCTGCTCGACCATGAGATGGAGGTATGATTTCGAGTTTCAAGTTTCGAGTTTTTCAGGAATTCTGAATCCCGGGGCTCGAAGCCGTCACTCGAAACCTGAAACCCGGAACTTGGCATGAAAACTCACCGCCTGGCCCGCGTTGCGGAAGTGATTCGCGAGGTGGCCAGCACCACGATCCTGTTCGAGTTGCAGGACCCGCGCGTCAAGGGGGTGACCGTGACGCGCGCCGAGGTTTCTGCAGATTTGCAACACGCCAAGGTCCACGTGTCGCTGATGGGTAGCGCCAAGGAACAGGAGGAGTGCCTGCACGGCCTTCAGCGCGCCGCCGGCTTCGTGCAGGCCAAGCTGGGCTCACGCCTCAAAACGCGCTACACGCCCACGATTCGCTTCATCCTTGACGAGGGAGTGAAGAAAAGCATCGAGGTTTCGCGACTGATCAACGAGGCCTTGGCCCAGTCTCGCCAGAATGAATCGTCGGATGACGACGAAGGATCGGAGGAAGCATCGGACGAGGCATCGGAGGATGCAACCCGAGGAACGGCAGAGGAGCGTGGGGATCGAGGATGACCCAAACCTAAGGAAGGGAGTCAGCACCGCCATGTCCACAACCACCGTAACCGCCAAGCAACGACTCGTGTCGCAGATCTTTTCCGTGCTGGGCAAGGGCAAGCAACCGGCGCCCGAGCCCCGGCCCGTGCTGGAACAGTTCATCTACGCCGTGTGCCGCGAAGGCACGACGCGCGAGCCCGCCGACAGGGCATTTCGCCAGCTGCAGCAGCGCTTCTTCGACTGGAACGAAGTCCGCGTCAGCTCGACGCGCGAGCTGGCTGAAGCACTGGCCGGCTTGCCCCACGCCGAGATACGTGCCCAGCGCATCGTCGACTTCCTGCAAGAGGTCTTCGAGACGGAATTCTCCTTTGACCTGGCGCCGCTGGAAAGGAAGGGCCCCAAGCTGGCGGCCAAACAGCTGGCTCGCTACCAGGCGGCCAACGATTATGCCGTGGCACAGGTCGTGCAGCATTCCCTGGGAGGACACACGATCCCGCTCGACGAGCCGAGCTTGCGCGCCCTGCGCCGGCTTGGCTTGCTCGACGGCGACGCCGCCGATCTCGAGTCCATGCGCGCTGCCCTCGAGCACCAGGTCCCCAAGGCTCGCGCGCCGCTCTTCAATGACCTGGTCTCGCTCCTGGCCGACGAATACTGCCACGATGACGCACCACGCTGCAGTGCCTGTCCGCTTTGCAAGGATTGCCCGACGGGGCAAGATCTGCGCGCGGCGACACCGAGCACTCGCAAGCCGCGCTGACGCGACTCGATGACTCGATGTCAAGATGCCGAGAAATGCGACCGGTTTGGAGCGCGAGTCTGTCGTAGTCCGGGCAGCCGGAACAGTGCGCCGACCTCATAGGTCCCATCGGCGCAGCGCTTGGCCCGAACCAGCGTGGCCGGCACCGACACTGACGGCGGATGCACGTTGCTGGGCAGTTCGATGAGTACTTCCGACGTGTCCAGTTCGTTCGGCAGGAAGAAACCGATGCCGCTTGTCGACAGGTCCTTGCCCTGGCACTCGATGACGCTGCCTTTTCGGCCGTCCAGATAGAGCGGCTGAACCTTGAGCGCGTGCGGCCAGAGCAGGCGGTCCTGCGTCCGTCTCTCTGAATTGACGAGCAAGTGGGCGCGCAGATTCTCGCGCAGAGACGGGCCCATCTCTTGCAGGAGTTGCGCCGCGCGCTTCCTGCTGCAGCCCAGAGCGCGAACCTGCACCCCGACCTCGATTGGCGTGGTGGCCAGCGGATTCGGCCGGTCGAGGATCACCTGCACCTCCAGAGCCGGCTGCCGGCCGATCCAGTGATTCCAGAAGTTCCGCGGCATGTTCACCGTGAAGCCGCAGCCGCGCTCGTCCTCACGGATGAGCTGACCGTACCATTGCTGACAGAACGATTCGAGCCGCAGCCGCGCCGAGCCCAGCGGCAAGCCGGCAAGAAACTTGTGTTGCAGGACCTCGCCGTCCCTCGACAGCGTCGGCGCCGCGTCGGTGCGATCTCCGCCCTGGCCTTCGCCACCTGCGGCTTCAATCATCTCGGCGATGATCTGATTCAGATTCTCCTGCGTCTGCACCGGGATCGTGTTCGGCGCCGCGCGCGACTCGGAGACGCGCTTGATGAATGAGTCGCTGTTCCCACGCGCGACTGACTCGACTTCCGACTTTGTCCCGTCCAGGGCCCTGATCAGCGCCGCACAACTCGGCCAGCGCTTGTGCGGATCGGGATCGAGGGCGCGGGCAATGACTTCGCGGTCCGGCTCTGGCAGCCGATCAAGATCCGGCGGCACAGTGAGCCGGGCGCTGCCCGACACCGCCGTCGTCCCCTTGAAAGGGAATGCACCGGTCAGCATCTCGTGGTATATCAGCGCCAGGCTGTACTGATCGCAGGCCCGGCCAACCTTGGGCTGGAATAGTTCCGGTGCGGCGTAACGGCCATTGACATGCGCCACCGCCTGGCCGCCCGGCAACCACAGTAGCTGTGCCAGGCCGTAGCCGATGATCTGTACGCGGCCATCACGCAGCAGCGCCAGGTTGCGCGGGTTCAAGCACAGATGCTGGATCGAATGTTGCTCGTAGAGATAGTCCAGTGTTTCGGCGGCGTAGCCAAGGTATTCCAGCAGCTCGCCACGCATGATCCCCGGCTGTTTCCGCGCCTGGCACTGCTGGGCACGGTCGCGCAACGTTTCCTTCACCAGGCCAGTCAACAGGATGATCCGGCCGGTGTCGGCCGAGACAATTTCCGCTTCTTTCAGCCCCGGATACTGCAGCGAACGCAGGCGGGCGACGGCCTGCTCGAGTCGAGCGCCGCTTGGACAACCGTACAGAATCTGCAGCAGGCGCTGCTTGCCGTCCGGCCGTTCCACCAACCACTTGTCGACCAGCGTGCTTCGGCCGAGACATTCGCCAAAGCGATAGCCGGGCAAGAGATCGCGAGGAATCGGGGCGTCCTTACGGAGCGAAAGTGTGTCCTTTGCCAGATTGGCAGCGGTTTCCTCGGTCGGCCTGGTCGGCGTGGATTTCTTGGCGGGGCTCGTCGGCAACAGGTGCGCCGCCGACGGTTCGCCGCTCAATGCCTCGATGAAGTCCTTGCACGAGGGGAATCGATTCTCGGGCTCCTTGGCCAGCGCCCGCCCCACGGTAGCACGCTCGCTCGCTGGCAACGCCTTGAGGTTGGGCTCCATTTTGGTGTGTTGCAGCAATAGTTGCCGGCCGTTCTTGCCCTCGAACGGCAGCGTCCCGGTGAGTAGCTCCTGGTATACGATTGCGAGACTGTACTGGTCGCTGAATGAGCTGGGACGGCCGAGAAACACCTCCGGCGAGGCATAGATTGGCGTGATCGCTCCCAGCTGCACCGACTGGTCCGCGTGCGCCGTCAGGCTGTTCACCAGCCCGAAATCGGCGACCTTCACGTGATTGCTTACCAGAAAGAGGTTGCGCGGCTTGATGTCCAGATGTTGCAGCTGGTGCTGCTGGTTCATGAGGTCGAGTACCTCGGCCGCCTCGCGCAGGTAGCCGAGTAATTCCTTGCGCGGAATGCCCTGCTTGCCGGCTTTCTGGTACTGGGTCAACAGCTCGTGCAGATTCTGGTCCGCCAGCTCCATGACAATAACCAGCTCGCCGTCGATGCACTCGACTCGATCCATCGAGAGCAGAAAGGGATGACGAAGCGCCTTGATGTGCTGGACGGCGCGCAGTTCTTCCTCGGCGCGGTCGCTGTCCCCGGACAGGCTGTCCCGTTCGCCGAACACGAACTTGACGGCCTTGAAGAGCCCGCCGGGGGCCTCGCACTTCCACACTTCTCCAAACCCGCCGCTCCCCAATGGCTCGATCAGCCGGTAGCCGGGGATCGGCTCCGCATTCGCTTCCTTCGTGACAATCATCTGTTGCGACCCTGGTCGGGAGGAAACCAACGTTTCCAGGAGGGCCCAATGAAACGCTCACACAAACCTAGGTCATGATTGGCGCGAAAGCCAATCGGAATCCGTGGTTGCGCCGGCAACCGGTCAGCCCACCCATGCTGATAACGATTGATGCTTGTTGTTGCACGTATCTTGGCGATGGACTTGGAGTTGTGTTGCGGCAGCACATCGGCCGATTGTGATTTTCCGCAACAAAAAAAGGCCGCTTCCCGTCACGTTCGTGGGAGAAGCGGCCATTGAAGGCTCGACGATGGCACGGATGCCACTGATGGTACCCAGTTCAGGTCTATTCGGATGATTGTTTACGCGCAACGCCCTTAGCTAAACTCCGGCCGCCGCTTGGCCAGCTGCTGCTGCAAGCGTGACACGATGCTGGAGTGCATCTGGCTGACGCGCGACTCGCTAAGGTCGAGCGTGGCGCCGATCTCCTTCATGGTCATGTCTTCGTAGTAGTAGAGGATGATGATGAGACGCTCGTTGCGGTTGAGCCCGCGCGTGACCAGACGCATCAGGTCGCGGTTCTGCAGGCGATGCGTCGGGTCTTCAGCCTTCTTGTCCTCGAGGATGTCGATCTCGCGAACATCCTTGTAGCTATCAGTCTCGTACCACTTCTTGTTGAGGCTGACGAGGCTGACGGCGGTGGCGTCGCCGGCAATCTTCTCGAACTCGTCGATGCTGACGCCGAGCCGCTGGGCCATTTCCTCGGCGCGCGGCGGCCGGCCGAGCTGGGCCTCCAGCGTCTTGCGCGCCTCCTCGAGCTTGGTGTGCTTGCTGCGCACCAGCCGCGGCACCCAGTCCATGGTCCGCAACTCGTCGAGCATGGCGCCGCGGATGCGCGGCACGCAATAGGTCTCGAACTTGACGCCACGCTCCAGGTCAAAGGCGTCGATGGCGTCCATCAGCCCGAACACGCCGGCGCTGATGAGATCGTCCAGGTCAACACCGTCCGGCAAGCGCGACCAGATGCGCTCGGCATTGTACTTGACCAACGGCAGATAGAGTTCGACAAGTTGATTGCGCAGCTCCACGGTCGGCTCGGCGCGGTAATCACGCCATAGCTGCGGGACGTCAATGTCCAGATGCGTCAGCATGGACTCCTCCCGATGAAGGGCAAGCAGGAGGTTCCGCGCGTGCCGTGTCCGCCAGCGCCTGACCGGGCTGAATTGCCGGCGGCGCCGCGTCGGTGGACGCGCTTGCTTCGCGAAAGGTACGACCTGAGGGCGCGTGTGAGTCGGCGCCGCTGGTCCTTGGTCCTTGCGGCGGACTCAATCATCCTGAGCGCGCGTGCCGGCCGCGCCGGCAGCTTCTTCGATGCTCAAGACGTCCGGAACTCCCCGCGTCCCGGCCCCGACCTGAGACAGAGCGGCCGCATGCCGCCTCATCTCGCCTCTGTCTGTTCTCGCGAATCTGACCGAACCGTACCCGCTTACCGTACCCCGTCTTCGTTAGGCGGCGCTGGTCGTTGGTTTCCCGGATATGGACGGAAACCGGGATGCCGACGTCCCCCAAAGCGACGCCTTCACAAACGCTCTGTGTCCTCTCAAAGGACATTCATCCGCTTCGTGGTTATCGGCCGCTGGGCGTGAAATGCTGAAGCAAAATCCCGGCCATAACCATTTCCCCCATGCCCATGGTTGGCGCGGACGACGAAACCGAGGCTGGCCGCGAGAATCCCCCGATTCCCTGGCTGACCCCTGCCGCCCAGGCGTGCGGCTGTCGTTGTGCGCTACTTCCGGACACAATTCGAGCGGGGCTGATACCGATGACGGTTGCTCGTGTCCAGAGCAAAACGTGAAGAAATGTGGACGCTGCTTGGTCGGGAGCCGTCAGGCGAAAGGTCAACAATCGCGTTACGACGCCTGGCGGATTCTTTCAACCTCTTCGTCCTGGAGTTGGCGGACAAACTCGCAACCCAGAAACCACGTGCCGTCCGACTGGTCCAGGACATGCACGACCCGGACGAGGAAGGTGCGGCGGATTTCAATCGCCTGGATCGCGACGGCCAGGTGCGAGCCCGGCTTGAAGGGGAAGCACAGGACAATGCCCATGCCGCCCGCGGAAATGTCCTTGACCGTTGCCCCCCAAGACATGGTCGCCGAGGCATCGAGCGCCTGCGTGACCGCTTCCTGCTCGCACAGGTAGCGATTGCATGCGCGGTTGTCCGCCTCGATAAGCAATGCGACAGGAACGTGGCGCGCAGAAGCGGCAAGCTGGGTCATGAGCTGGGCCTCGACCGGTGTTCCGTTGCGGCCTCGCTCGGGTTGAAACGACTTCAATCGTCGGGACCGCTTGCTCAACGTTAGGTCAGCATTCGCGCACTGTCAAATGATGCGCTGCTGCAGGTCGGTCCCTGACGTCCCGACATGACCGTGCGGATCGGCCGAAGTTCGTGCCTGTGACGCTGGGAATACCCAACCTACACGGCGTGTTTCGCCAGCCGGCGCAGGATCTCCAGACCGCGGTCCAGCGTGGCGTCGCTGGCGGCGTAGCTGATCCGGAAATGCGTGTCCTGCTTGCTGAAAGTGCCGCCGGGGATGATGAGCAGATTGTTGCGGATCGCCTCGGCGACGAAGTCGCTGCCCGTGCCCCATGGCGCCCTGGGGAACGCGTAAAAGGCTCCGCCGGGCCGGCTCAGCTCGATGTGGTCCTTCAGGCCTTCCACGATGCGGTCACGCTTGCAGCGATAGTCGGCCACGTGTGCCGACACATCGCAATCGATCGCGACCACGCCCGCATGCTGCACGATGCTCGGCGCACACACATAGGTGAACTGCTGCAGCTTGGTCATTTCCTCGATCAGCCGTCGCGGACCGTGGCAATAGCCCAGCCGCCAGCCGGTCATGCCGTACTTCTTGCTGAAACCGTCCACCACCAGCGTGTCCGGATTGTAGTCCAGCGGGCTGACAAACGGCGCATCGTAGCAGAACGCACGGTAGACCTCGTCGCTGATCAGCAATACATTCCGGTCCGCGGCCAGCCGCGCGAGATCGCGCAGGATTTCGGCGCCGTAGACCTTGCCCGTCGGATTGGCGGGACTGTTGACGATGATGGCCTTGGTGCGCGGGCCGATCGCCTTCTTGACGCGCTCCGGGTCAATGTCGAAATCCGGATAGGTGTCGATCAGCACCGTCCGCCCGCCGGCGAGCGTCACGAAGTGCGGGTACATGACGAAATAAGGGTCGAAGACGATGACCTCGTCGCCGGGGTCGAGAATGGTAAACAGGGCAAGGGCCAGCGCCCCGCTGGTGCCGTTGGTGATCAGCACCTCGCGTTCCGCCGCCGGCTGCGGTAGATCGGCGCGCAGGCGCGTGCGCAACTCGGCGATGCCTTGTGTCACGGTATAGGCATTCCGGCCGGCGGCGATGGCCTCCTGGGCGGCAGTCTTGATCGGCTCCGGCACGTCGAAATGCGGCTGGCCTATGCTCAGGTTCACCGGGTCGCGCAGCTTGGCTGCGAGGTCGAATACCTTGCGAATGCCCGAGACCTCGATCTCCTGTGTCTTCTTCGCCAGCCATCGGTCATTCACGACTCATCTCCGCTTGCCACGCTTGCCGACAGAAAAGATTCGTTGCGTTGCCACCCCCCTCTGCAAACCCCGGCAACGAATCCGCGAATCGCTCGTTCGCCATAACGATCCTGAAGCTAATGATTTGCGATCGCGCCGATCTTGGCACATTCGTTGCCGGGTGGCTAACGCTTCCTTTTCATTGTCGCTTCCGAACCCGGGAATTCAATTGCTGCTTGTCGAGTGTGGATATATCTCGGGCAGGCCCCGGGCCCGCTTGGCAGGCGCGGCTCTGCCTCGCGGGGCCGCACGCTCGGGAGGCATGGCCGTTCTGAAACCTGGGCAATTGAAGGCAGCCTAGAAAGCCTGTCTGACCGGCCGCGGCGCCGGCCGCGTGTCATCTTGTTCTCACGAAACACATCTGGTACAAGCCGGTTCGGAACATAGAACCCGGGGCGGGTTTCGACCCGCCCCGGCTCGCCTGACACTCCTTCCCCGGAACAGGAAGAAGCCATGCTCCATCCGCTGCCAGAGGAATCGGCTGCGCACACGCTGCAAGGCCCGCACAAGGATCCGACGCCCACCGGCTTCGTGCCTCTCCATCTGCTGCTCTTGCCCGGCGGGCTCTGTCTGGAGTTGACCAGGCCGGACATGCTCATCGGCCGGCATTCTTCCGCCGACATCCGCCTGGCACTTGCCGACGTCAGCCGCCGCCATTGCCGCTTCGTCTTCCAGCATGACTCGTGGAAGGTCATCGACCTGAACAGTCTCAATGGCGTTTACGTCAACGGCGAGCGCATGCACGAGGCCGTCCTCTACGAAGGCGACCAGGTCCGCCTTGGCAGCTTCACCTTCCAGGTTCACCTCGCCAGCCCCCAGCGCCACGCCGTCTCGCCGCTGCGGCAATCGGCTTAAGTCGTGGGATGCACGTCCTTGAACCGCTGGCAAGCGCAGCTGCTGCACTGCTCGCGGCGCTGCTAACGTAGCACGGAATTCTGATTCCGTGCGCGCATTCCGCACGGATTCGGAGATCCGTGCTACTTTCGCTGCGCAGCCCCCAGTCATCAGCCCATAGCCGGCGTCAGCGCCGTTTCGCCTGGCGGAGCAACTCGTCGGCCCAGGCGGCGTCATCCTTGTCGAGCGGCGGGCGGGGATCGACTCGGTAGTCAATGTCGTCGTAGCCGCCGTTGCGGTAGCACTGGTCGATGAGCGGCTGGAGTTCCAGGACCACCTCCTCGTCCGACTTGCGCAGCGGCAGCCGCAGGGCGGGCAGCGGCTCGCGCAGCGGCAGCCGGTAGACCGCCACCTTGTCCGGATCCCAGCCGCGGCGAACGCAGGCCAGATGCGGCGTGCGATGCGACGGCGGAATGCGATACAGCGGCGCCGACAGGACATGCCTGCCCGCCCGCACCAGGTCGATCTCCACCAGCGACACCCGCCCGGCCCGCAACTCGCGCTGCTTGGCGAGATACTGGTCCTGGCCATCGCCGGGCAGCTTGTTGGATGGGCTGACAAACTCAATGACCGTCACCACCTTGTTGCCGGAGCTCACATCAATGATTTCGATAAAGCCCTGCGTCACCGGCTCGTCGCCAAGATGGATCAGCAACGGCTCGGCCACCGCGACGCCAGCCACGGCGACGGTTTCCCTGGGCGTGCGCGGATGCTTCTCGACCACGCGCACGTCCGGATACATGCTGCGCCCTTCGCCCTGCTCGGTCTCCACAAACACGCGCTCCTCGACGCGGGAGCGCAAGCTCTCTGGCAAGCGCGGTTGCAACTGATCGCATGCATAAATAATGAGCCGGGCGTGGACATCGCGCCAGTGCTGTTCGAGATACGGGTCCATTCCCGGGAAGGGGCTTTTCATCGCGGTCTCCAGTTCGTCACCTGTTGCTAGATGGTAGCAGATGGGGCCGCTGACTTCCAAACGAAGTTCGGCATCAAACTTGGGTCCACGCAGTCGGCTCGGGCTGACTTGCGTGATCAGGCTTCTCGCGAAGATGCCTTGCGTAGAGTCTCTACGCCCGTCCGGTATCGGCGAATGGCCTGGTCATCTTCGTGTCGAACTCTCTCGGCAGTCTCTTCGCTCGAAGGACCACACCAACTCCGAATCACAAACATGCCGCTCCATGCCGCATCAGTTGTCGGCTCTTGCTGCGCCTGATTCTTCAGTTGCTCAAGAACCTCCTTTGGAACAAGTCTAAGAAACTCGTCAAGCGTCTGCGGGCTTTACTTCTTGGTAAACAATAAGGCCGAATGCGATTGTCTTTCTTTCTGGTCAAGATCCCAGAAATAGCCGACTGCGCCCCACAGTTCGTTGGGAATCACTGCGTAACACACAGCGGCCGCGGCGTCCCGTTGAATGCGGACCTTCCTGCTAGGAAACTGCTTGCTTGGGTATTCTCGGTCAAATGGTGCGACGACTGCGTTCGCGAGACCACAAAGTTCCATGCCATCCGAACTCGGTTGAAGCAGCCCATCGGCAAGAAGCTCGGACTTCTCAAGAATTGCTTGCGATGCCTCCGGCAAGAAATCCCAGTAGCGTCGGCAAACGGCTGCGTTGAACAACCGGACTTTTCGCTCAGATGGCCTCGAACTCGCCACAATGTGCAACATCGCCCATGCGTCATGCGAGGCAAACCACTCGACTTCCGCCATGGCGTCTCCTCCTTGCTTACCAAGGAATTATCAACACGCCCTAGACCAGCGCAGACGCCACGACGTTCGACAACCTGGCCAGAAAGCGTCCCTCCGGCTCCTGTGGTTGCGTGGTGAACAGGATCAGGTATGCTTCGGCGTCCGGGTCGATCCAGCACAGCGTGCCGGTGGCGCCCCAGTGGCCGTAGGTGCGTGGGCCGAGCAGGTCGCCGAAGTTTGACGAATGGCCGGGCCAGTTGAGCCGCCAGCCCAGGCCCCACGGCCGGCAGCGGCGTTCCTCCTCCGGCACTTGCGGCATGGTCGCGAGTTGATTGAGCGTCATGGCCCGCACGGCTGCCGGGCTGAAGATGCGCGTCGTGCCCAGCACGCCGCCGTTGAGCATCATCTGGCAATAGATTGCGAAGTCGGCCGGCGACGTGATCAGGCCGCCCCAGGGAGCGCCAAAGCCCAGCCAGTACGGCGTGTTCCAGTTCCAGTCTTCCTTCTCCATCTCGCGTGGCACACGGACGGCGGCGATGCGCTCCTTCACCGTCGGGTTCCAGCCCAGCGACGTGTCCTTCATGCCCAAGGGCGCGAAGACCTCGCGGCGCAGGAACTCGGCCAGCGTGATGCCCGTCACCTGATGCAGCACCTCGGCCAGCATGGCGGTCCCCATGCTCTGGTAGCTGACACGCGTGCCCGGTGCGAACGACAGCTTCAGCTTGCAGACCTCGTCGATGAACGCCGCGAACGGCCGATGGGCGCGACGCAGCGCCTCGTTGTTGGGCAGCATGTCGGGCAGGCCCGAGGTGTGCGTCATGAGATGGCGGATCTGCACCTCGCGCTTGCCATTGGCGCCGAAGCGCGGCACGAAGGCTGCCACACGATCCTCCAGCGTCAGCAAGCCGCGCTCGACCAGCATCATCACGGCGCCGACCGTGACGGGCTTGGTGATGGAGGCGATGAGGAACAGGGCATCGCGGCGCAAGGGCGGCGCCTCCTTGGCGGGCCGCTGCCGGCCGACCAAGCGCGGCTCGATCATCCGCCCGCGCCGGCCGACCACCCAGCCCGCGGCCGGAATGCGGTCCTGATTCACCCACTCCTGCATCAGTTGCTCGGCACGCTTGAGGCGAGCCGGGTCCAATCCGATGGCTTCAGGCTTGGCGACGGTCACGGCGGGCATGAAATTCTCCTGACATCATCAGGGGTATTCCAGCAAACTTGCTGGTTGCGGTTGCCGGGACTTTATGGCACGATGGACGCAGTGATTTGCTTATCGCCACGGAGGAACTTCGACAATGATACGATGGCTTGCTTGCAACGTGGCCTTGATCCTCGCCGCCGCGGAAGCGCGCGGCCACTTTCTCTTCGTCCGCGTGACGCCGCCGGCGGAGGCCGGGCGGGCCGCGGAGGTCTATTTCAGCGAGCGCGCCGAGGCGGGCGATCCCATCTTTATCAACAAGATCGCGCACACGCAACTCTGGCTGCAAGCCACGCCGGGCAAGTTCACACCCCTCCAGACGCACAAGCGGCCCGACCGCTTGCGGGCGCCGATGCCTGGCTCGGAGAGCATCGCCATCATCGGCAAGTGCGAGTACGGCGTCCTGCCCCGCAAGACGCCGTTCCTGCTGCGGCATTACCCCAAGGCGATGGCAGGCGTTCCCAGCGAGCTGAACCGCATGAAGCCGTTCGACGGTGTCCCCCTCGAGATCGCCGCCCAGGTCAACGGCGACAGCGTGCGCTTGACGGCACTCAGAGATGGCAAGCCGCTGGCCGATGCCGTTTTCATCATCATCACCCGCGATCTCGTCGAAACGAAGCTCAAGGCCGGCGCGGATGGCAGCACCGAGTGGCAGCCGGCCGAGCGGGATGACTACTCGGTCTACATCCAGGACGTCAAGAAGCAAGCGGGGACCTTCAAGGACACGAAGTACGAGGAGATCCGCGACTTCGCGACGCTGGCGTTCACCTGGCCCTTGCAGCCGTCGCGCCCCGACCCGAAAGCCGTGGCCCTGTTTCAGGAAGCGCTGGCAGCCCGCAGCCGCTGGGACAAGTTCACCGGCTTCAGCGCAAAGGTTTCCGGCGAGGTCGATGGCCGCAGATACGCCGGCAGCGTCAGCGTCGATGGTGACGGCGAGGTGATCGTCGATGTGAAGGACGAGACCGGCCGAACCTGGGTGCAGGAGCAACTCGACTCGATCGTGCTCCACCGCGCCGCGCGCAGCGACGCCCGCTCCAAGGGCAAGGAGCAGCCGTTCCTGTACTTCGGCGATCACGACACGTCGCATCCGCTGGGCCGGCTGCTCATCTTCCGCGGCGGCCGTTTCGCGTCGAGCTATCGCGTCAAGGACAGGCAGATCATGGTCGTCAATCGCCATCTCGGCAAGGAGAGCATGACGATCACCGCGCTCGACAACGACCGCAACGCCGAGGGCCGTTTCATGCCGCGCTCCTACACGGTGCAGTACTGGGACGCCGCCGACGGCAAGCTCAAGCGCACCGAGACCATTCACGACCGCTGGGTGCGAATCGGACCCTGGGATCTGTCCGCCGCCCACACCGTCACCATCGCCGCCGACGGCGGCCTGAGCGTGCGCAGCTTCGTGCTGACGGGGCATCGGCTCGAGGGCCGGAAACAGCCGTGAAGAGGCAGCCCCTCTTTCTCGATGCGGAAGATGACCGTCAATACAAGGATACTGGGTCGGCAGTCTTGCTTGGCAGCCTCCTTCGGCAGTATCATCACACAGAGCGTCTCAGAGGCTGTCCGAAAGGGGGTCAGACCCCTTGCGTTTCGTATGATCCAGCGTCAATCTGGGTACATTGCACTTGGTTGGGCAAGGGGTCTGACCCCTTTTCGGACAGCCTCTCAGAGATCAAACCACGGATCACACAGCGCGGCCGAGCCGCACTTGAGCAAAAACAGCGCACCACCAAGACGCGAAGAGCGCCAAGAAATGCTAGGCCGCATCGATTTGGAATCCTTGGCGCTCTTCGCGTCTTCGCGGTGCCAAGCAGGACCTCAACCCAGTAGTTGAAGTCGTCGCTCACTACCGTTTGACGTCAGCAAAGTGACATACCCATCCGTGCTCATCCGTGTGAGCCGTGGTTTTTTTTCTTGAACTTTTTTGGGATTTGCTGGCATCGCGCCCGGCAGCGCGGCGCCGTACTATTCACGCCCGACTGGGAGGCAAATGAGCGTGCTGACTCTCAAGAAACCTGTGATCTATCCTGAAAGCGACGGCCAGCCCATGTCCGACAACACCAGGCAGTTTCGCTGGATCATGACCATTCAGGGCGGGATCGACGGCATCTTTCGTCATGACGAGAATGTCTTCGTCGCGGGCAACCTGCTGTGGTATCCGGTGGAGGGGGACAACAAGATCCGGGCCGCTCCGGATGTGCTGGTCGCATTCGGCCGTCCCAAGGGAGATCGTGGCTCCTATCTGCAATGGCTTGAAGATCACATAGCGCCTCAGGTCGTGTTTGAGGTGGCCTCCCCGGGAAACCGCGCCGGCCAGCTGACCACCAAGTTCGTCTTCTACGAGCGCTACGGAGCCGAAGAGTACTACCTGTATGATCCGGACACTGGCGAACTTTTTGGCTGGACCCGTTCCGGCGAGCGTCTCGTCGAGATTCCCAACATGAACGGATGGGTCAGTCCCCGGCTCGGCGTCCGATTCGAGATCCACGACGGCCCGCTCCGCCTGTTTGGACCCGATGGCAAGCCATTCCTGACTTACACGGAGCTCGTCGAGCAAGGTGAGCGCGAAGCTCGGGAAAAGGACCAGGCGCTGCGCCGCGCGGAGGCGGCCCAGCAGCAGACCGAGCACGCGCGGCAGCAGGCGGTAGAAGCGCAGCAGGCGCAACTGCAGGCGCAGCAGCAAGCCGAGCAGGCGCAGCAACAGGCCGAGCAGGCGCAGCAACAGGCCGAGCAGGCGCGGCAACAGGCCGAGCAGGCGCGGCAACAGGCCGAGCAGGCGCGGCGCGAAGCGGAGCGACTGGCGGCAAAGTTGCGTGAACTGGGGATAGATCCAGCACGCTGATCGTTGCGATCTGCCTTTATCGAGATTTCGCGTCACTCATGCGTCGCGAACCACGCCAGCATGCGGCGCAGCACATCCTCCCGGTGTTGGGGCTGGCGGATGCCGTGGCCCTCGTCCGGATAGATGACCATCTGCGTGGGCACATTTCTCGCCTCGAGGGCGCGATGGAAGGCCCGGCCAAGCGGCAACGGCACCCGGCGGTCGTCGCGCGAGTGCAGGATCAGCGTCGGCGTTTGCACCTTGGCCACGTGCGTGAGCGGGCTGCGCTCGCGCATCTTGTCGGCGACTTCCCAGGGCTGACCGGCGAACTCCCAGCGCGTCCAGCTCGGAATATCGGATAACGCCCACATCATGTGCATGTCGGTGACCGCGTTCTGGGCCACGGCCGCGCGGAACTGCTTCGTCTGCGCGACCAGCCAGCAGGTCATGAACCCGCCATAGCTGGAACCGAAGACAAACTGCTTTCTGGGATCGACGAGCTTCCGCTTGACGAGGTGCTCGATGCCGGCGAGGCAATCGCGCATGTCGCCGCCGCCCATGTCGTTGCGATCGGCATCGACGAACTGCTGCCCGTAGCCGGCGCTGCCGCGAAAGTTCGGCTGCAGTACCGCGTAACCGTGCGCCGCCAGGGCCTGCACCAGAAAATCGAATTCGAGCGACGTGCGGCTGTGCGGACCGCCGTGCGGATACAGCACCAGCTTGTAGGGCGGCCGGGCCACCGCGGCGGGCGGCGTGGTCAGCAGTCCCTCGATGGCGAGCCCGTCGTTCTTCCAGACGATGGCCTCGCTGCTGGCAACCTGCCGGTCATCGAGGAATGTGTTGCCGCGCGGCGTCAGGTTCAGGCGACGTCCCAGGCGCTGTGCGCCCGACTTGAGGGGCCCGGTCGAGTCTTCGGCCTTGGCATGCACGATGTGAGCAGTCCCATCGACGAGATTGACGCGGACCATGGCGCTGCTCAGTCCGGTGTCGGCCGTGTAGTACAACTGCCTGTCGCCTTCCCAGCAATCGTCGGGCAACGGAAAGACCGGGGCGGGGCGCCGCCCGATCTTGTTGCCCGCATGATGATCGAACACGATGCGAGTCTTCGCGGCGCCGCCGTCCAGCGCCACCAGCGCGAGGTTGAAGATGTCGCGGTGCGAGCCTTTCCGCGGCACACTCAGGCAAGCCAGCGTCTTGCCGTCGGGCGCGAAGCGCGGCGACACTTCCGGCCCCGGACCAGTGGTCAGCTGCCGAAACGCGCGGGTCTTGACATCGATCAGCCAGATGTCGAAGTTCTGGTTGATGCTGTAGCGGGCCGCTTCGCGGTCCTTGGTCTTGTTGGCATGCACGGCGAGATACTTGCCGTCCGGAGACCAGTTGGGGTCGCCGTAGCAGATGGCGTCCTTCGTCAACCGATCGATGCGGCGGGCGGCGAACTCCTGCGGCTGCTTGTCGAGATGCGCGACCCAGAGTTGCGCGGGCCCGTAACCCGTCAAGCCCTCGCCCTGGTCTGGCCGGACGATCTCGATATCCGCGGCGATCTCCTGCTTGCTGCGCGGATCGATGCCGTCGTCGGCAACGAAGGCGAGCTGGCCGCCGTCCGGCGAGAACGCCAGCCTTCCGAAAAAGCCGTCGTGATAGACGCGGCCAAAGGGTTGGTCCGGGCCGGCCAGCGGCAACGCTTCGCCGCCCGTTATGGGCAACAACCAGATATTGACAGCGGCGTCGGCCCCGGGACCGGCCTTGGGCGTTTCCTTCCAACCTTTCGGCCGCGGTCGAGTGGACAGGAAGGCGATCCACTTGCCGTCCGGCGAGATCGCCGGCGACCGGCCGTCCGGCTCGCCCTTCTCCAGCGGCTTCACCTTGTCACGGCTGCCCTCGACCAGCCAGAGCGCGAAACGTTCCCGGCGCGTCGCCGGGTCGATCCAGCGGCGAACATAGACGGCCCGCGCGCCGTCAGGCGCCAGCGTCAACGACTCCGGAGCGTCAAAGCGATACAGGTCTTCGACGGCGAGAGGTTTCTTCACCGGGCCATCGGCAAACGCGCAAGAACCGTGCCCGCCCGATATGCACAGGATGGACCAGACGGCGGCCATGGCCAGCCTCGGCCCGCAACTTCGTCGTGACTCCGACATCGCAATTCTCCGTCAAGGGGGACACCTTCTGTTGCAGTTCAATGTCAGGCGCAATGCGACGAAGGGGATCGAACGCAGGCCGGGCCCGCGCGTTTGCAGTTTGCTGTTTCCCACTTCTCCCCGCGCCGAGTAGAATTACTGAAGGAATGCACGCCGTCGTTGGCCAGGCGGACTATCAGGAAAGCGGCCATGAGCCTGGATGATCTTGTCGCCTATCTCGACGAACTCAGCAAGCCTGCGCCGCTGGCCGATCTGGCCGCGCGCCTGGGAGCGCTGGACATCCGCGGCACCGATCTGGCCGGGCTGGGCGATTTCATCACCTTCTCGGAGCGCGGCTACACGCGCAACAAGGTGCGCGAAGGCGCCTGGTATCACCTGTTGGTGCTGTGCTGGAAGAACGGCCAGCGCAGCCCCATCCACGATCACGCCGGTTCTGCCTGCGGCGTGCGCGTTTTGCGCGGCACGGCCACCGAGACGACCTTCGTGCCGGCTGCCAACGGCCACATCAAGGCCGTCGCCTCGCGCGACCTGCCCGCCGGCAAGGTCTGCGCCACGCAGGACAGCGACATCCACCAGCTTTCCAACTTGCAAGCGAACGATGCCGACCTGGTGACGCTGCACGTCTACTCGCCGCCGCTCTTGTGGATGGGTACGTACTCGCTCACCGACACGACGCGCGGCCAGGAGCCGATGTTCATCGAATTCTGCGACGCGGCAGGGATTTAGCGGGAACTTTGCCATGCCCGAAGGACGCAAGATCGTCACCGCCCTCCCGGAGAACAGCGAGACGCCCATCGAGGACGTGCGCGGCTGGGTCACGCCCAACCGCCTCTTCTTCGTTCGCAATCACTTTCCGCTGCCGAGTATCGACCTCGCCAGCTGGCGACTGACGGTCGAAGGCGAGGTCGAGCGCCGCCTGGAGTGGTCATGGGACGACCTGGCGGCATTGCCGGAGCGCAGCGTGTTCGCGACCATGGAATGCGCCGGCAATGGCCGGTCTTTTCTCGCCCAGCACGCGCATGGCGTGCAGTGGGGCGCCGGCGCCATCGGCCACGCGGAGTGGACCGGAGTGCCCGTAGGCCATCTCCTCAAGAAGGCCGGCATCAAGCCGGGCGCTGTCGAGGTCCTCTTCGAAGGGGCCGATATCGGCAGCGAGGCCGACCATCCCGAGCCGATGCACTTCCAGCGCAGCCTGCCGCTCGACAAGGCGCTCGATATGGACACGCTGCTGGTCACGCGCATGAACGGAGAATTGCTCGAACCGAGCCACGGCTATCCGGTGCGCTTGCTGGCGCCCGGTTGGTATGGCGTGGCCTCCGTCAAGTGGCTACGGCGCATCGAGGTGCTGCGCGAGCCGTTCCGCGGTTACTTTCAGACGAAGAAGTACACGGTCGCGCGGCACACCGGCCGCGGTCTCGAGCGCGTCGTCGTCGGACCGATGGCGGTCAAGTCGGAGATCATTCGTCCTCATGCCGGCGAGGTTCTCGGCCTGGGGACGAACCGGCTGTTCGGCGTGGCCTGGGCCGGTCCGGAGGCCGTCGCCCGCGTCGAGATCAGCACCGACGCCGGCCAGACCTGGCGGCAGGCGGACCTCATCGGCATGCGAGCGCCGTACTCCTGGACCATGTGGGAATACCTCTGGGAGGTGGCCGAGCCTGGCGCGTACGTGCTGCTCGCCCGTGCCATCTCGTCTTCGGGCAAGGTGCAGCCGGCCGAGCACGATCCGCTGAACGAGGGCTACCTGATCCACCATAGCCGGGCGACGCCGATCCAGGTCCTGCGCACCCGCCACATCCAGGACCAGCGTGCCGACGCCGAAACGCTCCTCTACGACATGAACTGCTTCGCCGCCGACAACACGCGACTCCCTCTGGACGTGCAGATCGAGTTCGCCGGCGGCGAAGGCATCTGATGCATTTTTCCGCCGGCAGCGTTGCCTCGTCGCAAGCATTGAAGACGATTGGTAACCACAACGGCGAGCGTCGCGGCGTAAGCGCGACGTGTTCGGTCTAACACCGACGCTCGCCATGATAGTGCTTCGGGTCACTCTCGAAGGATAACCCGGCCGAGTGCATCCACCGGCTCGCGAATCGTCAATCGCCGCGGCGCAAGCAGAGCGGCCATGTCCGGCAGATCATAGGCGAGCAGCGCGCCGGGGACGACGTTCGCGAGCTGACCTTGCGAGATGCCCGTCTCCAGCAAGGAAGACCACGATACCAGCGACTTCTCCAGCGTCAGATCCTTGACACGCTCATCGAGAGCCGCGGCATGCAGGGCAACCGGCCCGGCGGCGCCGACACCCACGAGATGCACCTCCTTTTCGCCCGTCGCGCGGATGATGGCGCGAATGTCGAAGACGCGCTGACCCAGTAGCGGCCGATCGAGATGCAGGGCCAGAAAAGCCTCCTTCCAGTCGGCGCCGAACGCGCCTCCTTTGCCGAGCGGCGCCGTCTCGCCCATGCCGCGCAGATCGATGGCCAGCACTCGCTGCCCGGCCAGGACGCGCTTCTCGATGGCGCCGCCCTTGCCAGCCTCGGCCGCCATGCCGTCGCCGTGGACGTACACGACCAGCGGGCCAGTCGCCTTGTCTTTCGGAATGAACTCTCGCGCTGGAATCTTGATGCCGGGCTCGGTGTGGTAAATGCGTTTCGCGATCTGGTGGCCGGCATGCTGCTCCGTCGCGACCTCGGTGATCTTGATATCGCCCGGACGCGGTTGCTTACCGAGCAACCTCTCGATGCGCGGAACCAGTTCCGCGCTCGCCTGTCGGCTCGCCGCCAGACGGAGTTGCCGGCCGCGTTCGCGGTTCAGGTCGAACACCGACTTGCCCTTGAAGTCCTCGAGCACCTGGCCGCTGCGTGTGCATTGCAGTTGTTCGTCGGTGAAGACGGGGAAGTCGCCCTCGCTGGGGGCATCGTCCTTGTTCAGCAGCCAGCGGCGCATGAAGCGCATGGCGGCCTCGCGGCGCGGCTTGCTGAAACCGTGCTTGTCGTCATACTCGAAGATGCCGACGCGCTCGGCATGGCCCAGCTTGCCGAACAGTAGATGCGCTTCGCGATACGTGGTCCAGGCGCCCTTGATGTCGAAAAAGTCCTGAGTGGCAGTGAGCATCAGCGTCGGCCGGGGGGCGCGCATCGTCAAATAGTCGGCGTGCTCCATGCCGAACGCTACCTGCCCGGTGATGTTCTGCTCGGCGTCCTGCGGACCGATGGTGTCGAAGAGCCGTTCCAGCGAGGTGATGTAGCACGACGGCGCGGCGGCGACGATTCGCTCATCCAGCGCCATCAGGTACGCCGTCAGCGTTCCGCCGCCCGAGTTGCCGGTGCAACCCAACCGCTTGGCGTCCACTTCCGGCCGGCTGGCGAGATAGTCGAGACTGCGCATGCCGTCCCAGACGCGATAACCGGCCGTGCTCTGGCCGACCAGGAGCGCGCCGATGCCGGTCATCGTGTGCTCGGAGGTGCTGCCCTTGATCGCCGGCTTCCCCTGCTTGTCGAGAAGCTGAACGCGTTCCCCCTGGCCGATGGGGTCGTAGCACAGGACGGCGAAGCCATTCTTCGCCATGAGGATGCAGGCACGCTGATACGCCTCGGCCGCCTTGCCGTTGGCGCTGTGCCCGCACGGGACCAGCACGCCGGGCACCGGCGACCTCGCTTCGGGAAGATACAGCACGGCCGTGACATGATGGTCCGGCCGGCTCTCGTAGATCACCTTCTCGACGCGGAACCCGTCGCCCTTCAAGTGGCCGACGACCTTGGCACGCAACGGCGTCTTCTCTGGAAAGTCGCCGAGCGCTGACCGGAAGCGGGCTTTGAGATCCTGTTGTCGGCGCTGGATGTCGTCCGGCGTTCGCAGCGCCGCCACCGCTTGCCGCCGCGCATCGAAGTGCTTGCGCGCCTCGGCAATGAGGTGATCGTGCAGCATGCGGCGCTCGTCGGTGTCCAGGACGCGCGCCTGAGTCTGGGCCGACGACGTGGCGCAGACGAGAAATGAGATCGCCAGGATTCCTTTTCTCATGGCCGCTTGCTCCTGTTTGACACCCCGAATCATGTGCTGCGCGCGCTAGGCTGGAAATCGGACAGCAGCAATTGCACAGCCGTCGGGCTCCTGAGACACAGACGAAGGAATCGGTCCATGGCGCGTTGCTGGATTTGCGCTCCTGTCTCCCAGCGCAACAGGGTGGCCTCGCCGACTCCGAGGAGGCTGGCAAATTGTTGCTCGTTCATACCAAGCCGTTCGCGGCCCTGGCGAATCTCATCCGGCGTCAGCAGCCGGGCGCAGCGGCGAAAGGCTGCGCTGATTTCGCGGTCGGCCTCGTCATCGATGCTGATGGCCTGGCAGTGGCCGCACTGCGGCACCGTGAGCGACGGAATTCTCACACGGTAGGAGCAGCCCTCGTGCTCGATGGTCGTCGCGTATGGCAAGGTAGCCAGACGCATCGCTTTCTGGCCGCATTTGCCGCAGCGCTTCGGAAACTCGGTAGCAATTCGCTCGTCGGCAGCGGGAGTGGCGGCCACGGTTGCGATCTTCGCGCGTCTTGGAGGAGATGCGACGAATTCGCGGCTGGACTCGCGCTCTTGACGGCGCAGATCATCGCAGATCGCGCGCAAGTCAGCTCCGAACCGGTCACTATGCTCCCGACGAATTCTGCGGATCTCCTCAACAATCGGGTCGTTTCGCATATGTCAATCCTCTGACCACGCATGGTCGTGCCATTGCGCAGTAAAAATGTATCATGCCAGCGTAATCGAAGCAACAAGCACCACAACGGACACAACCATGAAAGCCATCCCTGCCGCCGATCTGGAGAAACTGCGACAGTATGACACGCCGACCGTCTGCAACGTAGTCGAGCTGTTCGACCTGACGGCGCGGACGGCGTTTTACATGGATGGGCGGATCCGGGCGTGCTATCCGAAGTTGCCGCCGATGGTCGGCTACGCAGCGACGGCGACGTTTCGCTCCTCGGCGCCGCCGCGGGCCGGCAACGTCTATTCAGGCCTGGGCGAGCAGGTGGCGTCTTTCGCGGAACTGCCCGGGCCGCCGGTCGTCGTCTTTCAGGACCTCGACAATCCCGTCGTGTCGGCGACGTTCGGCGAGGTCATGTGCACGACCTACAAGGCGTTCGGCGCCGTCGGCCTCATCACCAGCGGGGCGGCCCGCGACCTCGATCAGGTGGAAGGCTTGAAGTTCCCGTGCTTCGCTGACGGCGTCATCCCGGCGCACGGCTACTCGCATATCGTCAGCATCGGCGTGCCCATTCACGTCGGCGGCCTGGTCGTCAGCCCCGGCGACATCCTGCATGGCGACTGCAACGGCGTCACCGCGATCCCCAACGAGATCGCCTCCGCCGTCGCCCATGCCTGCAAGGAATACATGGACGCCGAGGCTGTCGTGCTCGATTATCTGAAGGCCGGCAAGCTCGATCCGAAGACCTACACCGCCGCCCGCAATGAATGCGGCGATCGCATCAAGGCGCTGGGGAAGAAGCTGAAGGGATCGCGAACGTAGGCGGACCACGAAGCAAGCCCGGTTCGCGCGGCTTTCGCTCTGGTTTTTCCCATGCTACAATCCTCTAGGGCCAGGCCTCGTGCCGGGCCGCCCATATCAAGTTTGTTTGCCGTTCCGACTGACCAGCGGGAAGGGGAATCGCCATGAGATGGACAGCAGTGTTGTGGCTTGCGGCATGGACCGCGCTGCCGGTGACGGCGCTCCGTGGCGGCGAGGATGTTGCCACGCCGAAGGCCGAAGAGAAGGCCGTCCGGCAGACGGCAGCAGCCTATGCCAGGGCGTTCAACGCCGGCGACGCCAAGGCCATCGCCGCCCTGTGGACCGCCGATGGCGAACTGGTGGACGAAGCTGGGAAGGAATTTCGCGGCCGCAAGACCATCGAAAAGGAATTTGCCGCCATGTTCGCCACCAGCAAAGGGCTGACCGCCGAGATCGCCGTCCTGGCGATCCGTTTTCCGGCCAAGGACCTGGCCATCGACAACGGCATCGTCTGGGTGCGCGACGCCTCGGGCGCGACCGTGTCCGCCGCGCGCTACCTGGCCGTGCTCGTCAGGCAAGAGGGCAAATGGCTGATCGCCAGCGTGCGCGAAACGCCTCACGTGCCGGCTTCCAATCACGAGCACCTCAAGGACCTGGCCTGGCTGGTGGGGGACTGGCATGCCAAGGGAGACGGCAAGGTCATTCGATTCCACTGCGTGTGGGAGGGCAACAAGAATTTCCTCGGACGGACCTTCGTCGTCGAGGACAAGGGCAAGATCGTGAAGGCCGGCCGGCAGATCATCGGCTGGGATCCCCTTGCCGGGCAAGTGCGGAGCTGGACCTTCGACGACGAGGGGGGCTTTGGCGGTGAGATGTGGACGCGCGACGGCGATCGCTGGCTGGGCGAGGCGACTGGCGTCATGCGTAATGGCCGCGAAACCCGGGCCCTCAACATCATCACGCGCCTCGACGACAACACCTTCACCTGGCAATCCGTCCGCCGTGGCGTCAACGGCACTGCCTTGCCCGATTCCGCACGCATTACGGTCGAACGCATCCGCAAGACGAAATAGTCACGACAGGAAGCGAGGGCATCATGCGTTACCTCATCACTATCGCGGCGCTGTCGGCGCTCGTGCTGCTGATTTCGCATCAGGAAGCCGCCGGGCGCGGCTTTGGCGGCTTTCACGCCGGCGGTTTCGGCGGCGTTCATTATGGCGGTTTCAGCGGCGTGCATTATGGCGGCTACGGCGGCGTTCGCTACGGGGGCGTCAATTACGGCGACCGCTATGGCGGCTATCGCTACACACCACAGGTGTATCACGCTCCGGTCTATCATGCACCTGTCTACGGCGGCTATCGTGGCGGCGTCGAGGCCGGCGCGGTCCGTGGTCCGCGCGGCTTCGAGGCAGGGGGTGTTCGCGCCGGCGGCGTCCGTGCCGGCGAGGTGGGCCGCCTGCCCACCGATTTCGGCGTCGGGCACATCGGCGCTGTTTCCGCCGGCTATCGAGGTGTCGCCGGTCATCGCACTGCGTTCGTCTCCAGCAATGTGATGACAGCCCGCGGTGTCAACGTCCGCAACAACTTCTACCACTACAACCTGTTCAACGCCGGCTGGTATGGCCGCTATCCCTACGCCTGGCGTCCCGCCGCCTGGTACGGCGCCGGACTCTGGGCTGGACTGGCGTGGGGCGGAATGCTCGGCTGGTTCGGCTGGCCGGTCGCGCTCGATCCGGTCTACTACGACTTCGGCAACACCATCGTCTATCAGGGCGACACGGTCTACATCAACAACCAGCCCGGTCCCAGCGCCGTGCAGTACTATGAGCAGGCTCAGACTCTCGCTGAAGCCAATCCGGCCGCCGACAAGAAGACCGACGAGTTCAACTCGCTCGGCGTCTTCGCGCTGGTGCAAGGCGAGCAGGGAGATGCCAGCGAGGTCTTTCAGCTTGCGGTCAACAAGGCCGGCATCATCCACGGCAACTACCAGAATGTTCTGACCTCGACCGTCCTGCAGGTCCGCGGCGCCGTCGATGAGAAGACGCAGCGGGCCGCCTGGACCGTCGGTGACAACAAGGACGTCGTCTACGACACCGGCATCTACAACCTCACGAAGGACGAGGCCCCCATCCTCATCCACTTCGGCAAGGATCGCACGCAGCAATGGATGCTGGTCCGCTTGAAGGACACCGATCAGAAGGCCGCCCCGCAAGCGAAGAAAGACGCGCCGAAGCTGCAGCCCGTGACGCTGATGGTTCGCGTTCCTGCCGATGCCCAGGTCTGGCTCAACGGCACGAAAACCACGTCGAAGGGAACGGTTCGCGAATTCGTTTCGCCGCCGCTGGAGACCGGCTGGAAGTACAGCTACGAGATTCGCGCCCGCTGGACCGAGAACGGCAAGGCCGTGGAACGCACCCGGGCGCTGCGGGTACAGCCAGGGCAGAAGCTCGATATCGACATGCAGAAGAAGGAGTGAGGTTTCCGTCAGCCGCGCTGGGAGGGTGAGGCGGGCGAGGCTCCTGCCGCGCCGTGTACACGCATCAAGCCAGCGAAACGGCTACACGGCCCCCGCGATCGGCCTTCCCTCATCCAGGATCGCGATTGGCCGGCCGGTGTGATCGTTGAAGGTCTGCCGTGGGTCGATGCCCAGGACGTGATAGACCGTGGCCAGCAGGTCGCAGGGGCGTAGCGGCTGGTTGACGGGGTGCTCGGCCTTGGCGTTGGTGCTGCCGATGACCTGACCGGTGCGCAGGCCGCCGCCGGCGAGCAGAGCCGAGATGGCGCCGCCCCAGTGGTCGCGTCCGGGGATGGGGATGCCGGGCTGGCCGGTGTTGAGGCGCGGCGTGCGGCCAAACTCGCCCATCACCACAACCAGCACACGGTCCAGCATGCCGCGCTCGCTGAGATCTTCCATCAAGGCGCCGACGGCACGATCGACATATGGCAGCTTGTAGCCGTGGCCTTCGCGGATGTTCGAGTGGTCATCCCAGTGCGGCATGTCCACGGTGACGAAGGTGACGCCGGCCTCGACGAGCCGGCGCGCCATGAGCGTGTACTGCCCCCACGGGCCTCGGCCATAGCGGTCGCGCACGCGGGGCAACTCGCGATCCAGATTGAACGCGTCGCGCGCCCGCGTCCCCATGATGAGATCGACGGCCTGCTGCTGGAAACGGTCCATCGACTCCATGGCCCCGGAGCGGTCGAGATCACGGCGCATGCCGTCCATGGCACGCAGCAGGCCCATGCGATTCTGCATGACCCGCGGCTGGCCGTCGGCCAGCGTATTGAGGAAGGGCGGCCGGTTGATCTGCACGTTGTAGTTGGCGCCCAGATAGCGTTCCTCGCGGTTGACGTCGAACGGGTTGTAGGCCGGCCCGAGATAGGCGGCGCCCTGATAACCGGGGAACAGGTAAACACTCTGGGCAGACGGCAGGCCGACGTAGGCCGGCAGGCCGGGACGATTGGGCCCGCGCACGCGCGAGGCGTACGAGCCGACCGAGGGGAATCGTTGTGGCAAACTGGCTGCCGTCGAGCCGAACTTGCCCGTGAGCATCCAGTGCGCGCCGGCAAAATGATCGCCGGTGCCATGATGGAGCGAGCGGACGAAGATCATCTTGTCGGCATGACGGGCATGCTGCGGTAACAGTTCGCACAGGCGAATGCCGTTGACGTTGGTCTGGATCGTGCCGTAGGGACCGCGGTATTCGGCCGGAGCGTCCGGCTTCGGGTCGTAGGTTTCGATCTGGCTCGGCCCGCCATCCAGCCACAGCAGGATGACCGACGTGTCGCGGCTGGCCGTCCCCTGGGCCCGTAGCTGCAAATGGTCCGCGAGTGACATTCCTGCCAGACCCAGAAAACCGGCCTTGAGCGCGCTACGCCGCGTCATGCCCTGGCAATTGGACCGGCCCTGGCCTCGATACAGGTGCAACATGGAATCTCTCTCCTCGTGGACAATATCGTGCAGGCGGGGAGGCGTAGGTAAAATGTACCAGTGCCGCTCTCCGGCTGCAACCGCCAGCAGGCGGAATAACCGGAAATCTTGACAGATCCGGCGTGGCTTGCCTCTCCCGATCTTCCGGAATTCGCGACATGCTCTTACCCGCTTCCACCCGTTTCGACGGCAACATCGCTACAAGAGTCGACAAAGGCAAAACCGCCGTCCGATGACAAGTCGGACACCAGACGAGCGGCGGGCGCTGGCCCCTGCTGACGCGCGCCAATCGGGAGATGTGCTTGTTTCGAGGACGACGATTCACGTTGGCCATCCTGGCATGGGCGCTCGCCGTGGCTGCCGGGCACGCGCAGTCGTTTCCCGGCTGGCCGACGCAAGTGCCGCCGACGCAGGCGCCCCTCATGTACGCGCCGAGCCGGTATCCTGCTTACTATCCCGGTTACCCCAATTACGCAGCGTCCGGCTGGTCGCAGTCTCACGGTGCCCATGTGCCGGCGCTGCCGATCTCGACCATGGTTCCACAAACAAGCGCGCCACGGCCCTGGAATGGCGTACCGCTCATGCCGGCGCCGCCGCTACCGATGCTGACGTGGCCGAGGCCACCCCAGCTTGCACAGGCGACGCCCCTTCCTGCGCCAGTACCGTCACACACGTGTCAGGTCCCGTCGCAGCCATCGCTGCCAGGCGCGCCTGGGCAGCCTCCGGGTGAGATCGCGCCGCCGCCGCGGGAACTGGATCCGACCCGGCCGCCGGAGTTCTCCCTTCCCGAGATTGCCGAAGTTGGGCCGGGTTCCATGCTGGTCCATTACGACGGCAAGCCGGACACGGCGCCGCACTGTCCGCCGTGCGCCCCGCGCGGCTACCCATACTACGCCCGGGCCGAATACTTGATGTGGTGGGGACAGCCGCAATCCGCGCCCGTGTTGCTGACCGAGGGAGCGCCGGCTGTTCCTCTCGTCGGCGGCGGCGAAGTCCGATTGATTGCCCAGACACGTCATGGCGGGCGCTTCACGGTTGGCGCCTGGTTGGACAATAGCCAGGATCTGGCCGTCGAATTCGTCGGCTTCTTCATCGGCGGCGACAGCTCCGTTTACGAACGAACGTCCACGGGCGCCCCGGTGCTGGCCCGGCCGTACATCGACGGTGTCACCGGACAGCCTTCGCAGAGCATCATCGCGGCGCCCGGCTCGCCGGGCATCATCGACATCGGCATGCTCAGCCGGTTGTGGGGGCTGGAGGGCAACGTCCGCTGCGAGGTGTGCCGCTGGAACTGGGGACACGTCGATGCGCTGGCGGGCATTCGCTACCTCGATTTCAACGAGAACTTGACGGTCCTGGCGGGAACAAACACGCGGCGCGGCGGCTCGAATTTCACCTACGACGATTTCGGCGCCCGTAACCGCTTCCTCGGCTCACAGGCCGGTGTGGAGTGCGAGATCTATCATCGCAAGTGGTTTCTCGATTCGTGGGCCAAGATCGCGGTCGGCGACAATTTCGAGCAGCTGGAGATCGAAGGCAGTCGCTTGCTGGGCGGCCGCCTGCTGCCGGGCGGCTTGCTGACGCAGCCCAGCAACATCGGCCGCCATCGCCGCCATCAGTTCGCCTATGTCCCGGAGATCGCTGTCAACTTCGGCTACCAGGTCCAGCAACACATTCGCGCTTCGGTCGGTTACAACTTCCTGCTGCTGGGCAACGTGGTCCGCCCCGGCGACCAGATCGACACGCGCATCAACACCAGCGGCGCCGGCCCGGTGCCCGCGTTTTCTTTCAACCAGGGCGAGTTCTGGATTCATGGCCTGACCGCCGGCTTCGAATTCTGCTTCTGAGCTTGCGAAGTCGTACAGCCTATCGTCTTCGAAGCTGCCAAACTGGCTGCGCTGGCTTCGTCGCCTACCGAATTGTGCGGCCGGCCCGGCCGGATCGGCTAAGATGTCCTGCATGGCTGAAGCGCTGACGCCCGTCAGTTCAAGGGAGAAAGACCCATGCCGCGCAGGATCGCGTCGATCATGATTCTCGCTTCATTGGCCGCCTCGGCGGCCGCACAGGATAGCAAGCCGGTCTATCCGTCCTCGCGTTCCGACAACGTCGTGGACATCTTGCACGGCGTCAAGATTGTCGATCCATTCCGCTGGCTAGAGGACGGCAAGAGCGACGAGACAAGGAAATGGGTCGAGGAGCAGAACCGCTTCACGCAGTCGGTGCTGGGGAAGTTCCCGGGCCGGAAGGTCGTTCGCGAGCAGCTGAGCAAGTTGCTGGAGATCGGCAGCCTCGGCACGCCAGCGCCGCGCAAGGGCAATTATTTCTTCACGCGCCGCCAGGGAACGCAGAACCAGCCCATCCTCTATGTCCGTGACGGACTCGACGGCAAGGAACGCGTGCTAATCGACCCCAATTCCCTGGCCAGGGATGGGACGGTTGCCCTCGACTGGTGGTTTCCCAGCCGCGACGGCGCCTTGATCGCCTTCGGTCTGTCCAAGGATGGCAGCGAGCAGTCCACTCTCTATGTTCGCGACGTGGCGACCGGCAAGGATCTGCCCGATGTGATCGAGCGAACCCGTTACTCATCCGTCGCCTGGCTGCCGGATAACAAGGGCTTCTATTACACGCGCTATCCGAAAATCGGCAGCGTCGCCAAGGGGCAAGAGAATTACAACCGGCACGTCTTCTTTCATCGGCTCGGCGACGATCCGGCCAAGGATGCCAAGGTGTTCGGCGAGGGCCGCGCGCCGGAGGACATGATGTCCGTGCAGATTTCGCCCAACGGCCGCTGGCTGGCCGTCACCGCCTTCCAGGGCTGGGCGAAATCGGAGATCTACCTGCGCGACAACTTGAGCGCCGACCGCGGCTTCTTTCCCCTCGTCGAGAAGATCAAGGCCGTCTTCAAGGTCATCCTGCGCAACGATCGGCTCTATGTGCTGACGAATCACGAAGCGCCGCGTTACCGGCTCTATCGCGTCGATCCGCTCAAGGCGGCCCAGGCCGACTGGACCGAGACGTTGCCGCAGGCCGCCGACAAGCTCGAGGACGTGGCTGCGATCGGCGATTACCTGATCGCCGAGTACATGCACGATGCCGCCTCGCGCCTGCAACTACTCGATGGCGACGGCAAGAAGGTCGAGGAGCTGACGCTGCCGACGCTCGGCACCGTCTCCGGCCTGGGCGGCGAGTGGGACGGCAAGGAATTCTTCTTCAGCTTCCAGTCGTTCACGATCGCCCCGGAAGTTTATCGCGTGGACCTGACGACCAGGAAGCGCACGCTCTGGGGCAAGGTCGAGTCCGGCATCGACGCGGCCGCCTATGAAGTCGAGCAGATCAAGTATCGCTCCAGGGACGGGACCGAGGTGCCCATGTTCCTCGCCCACAAGAAGGGCATCACACGCAACGGCAAGAATCCGACGTTGCTGTACGGCTATGGCGGCTTCAACATCAGCCTGACGCCGATGTTCTCGCCGAGCCGCTTCCTGTTCCTGGAACGCGGCGGCGTGCTGGCCATTCCCAACCTGCGCGGCGGCGGCGAGTACGGCGAGGACTGGCATCGCGCCGGCATGCTCGACAAGAAGCAGAACACCTTCGACGACTTCCTGGCCGCCGCCCAGTGGCTCATCGACAACAAGATCACCAGCAAGGACCGCCTGGCCATCCAGGGCGGGTCCAACGGCGGGCTGCTGGTCGGCGCCGCCGTCACGCAACGGCCGGACCTCTTCAAGGCCGTCGTCTGCCAGGTGCCTCTGCTCGACATGCTCCGCTACCACAAGTTCCTGATCGCCCGGCTGTGGATTCCCGAGTACGGCTCGGCAGACGACCCGGAGCAGTTCAAATGGCTGGCCGCCTACTCACCCTATCAGAAGGTGAAGGACGGCACGGCGTATCCGGCCACGCTGCTGACGACGGCGGCTTCCGATAGCCGCGTGGATCCGCTGCATGCCCGCAAGATGGCCGCCCTCATGCAGCGGGCCAGCATCTCGGCGGCGCCCATCCTCTTGCGGCAGGAGACGCAGGCCGGCCACGGCGCCGGCAAACCGCGCGGCCTCATCCTCGACGAACTGACCGACGTCTACAGCTTTCTCTTCGGACAGCTCGGCATGAGCCCGTGAGCCAGCCCCATCTGTATTGCCGGACAGTGGTTACGGATTCCGTCGCTTCTATTGCGCGCTGAAGGCGTGGTCTTCCCTTCGAAAGTGCATGGGCCAGCGGCCCCCGCAAGGTCCCCCCAATCGTTACAATCGCGCGTCCGGTTCGGCACGAGTTAAATTCTGCACGAATTAACGGCTTTGCCTGACCTGAGAACTTTAGCGTCGCGCCCTGGTTTTTTTGCGGGAAACCGGGTGCTGTCGTCTTGCATGAAATCATGGTCCGATTATGGTGGATTAGTCGAGGCTGCTGTCGGCGCGCGCTGGCGCGGTGCGTCCGCAGCAATCGCGACACGCATTGATTCAAGAATCGGCACCCGTGGAGGAAAACAACTCATGAAACGCATCCTGATCGGCCTGAGTATCGTGACGTTCTTGGCCGTTGATGTGGCATCGGTGTCCGCAGCGTGGAACAACGTGTTCCAGACGACGCTGTTCGGGCGTCGCCGCCGCGCGGCCTGCTGCCCGCCGCCGTGCTGCCCGACCCCGGTGGTCGCGGCCGCACCGGTCGCCATCGCGGCCCCTGTGTGCAATAGCTGCGCGCCGGCGCCGGCGCCGGCACCGACCGTGGCCTACGCCGCGCCAGCGGCGCCCGCGCCGTGCGGCCCGCAGTGCACCACCAGCTACACGCAGCGCTGCTACTACACCCCGGTGACCACCTATCAGACGCAGACCTACTACGAGCCGGTGACGACCTACCGCACCAGCTACTACTACGAGCCGGTCGTCAGCTATCGCTATAGCTGCTACATCGACCCGTGCACGTGCTGCCCGCGGCAGGTGGCCACGCCGGTGACCTCGTACCAGCTGCGCGAGCAAGCGTGCCCCGTGCAGCGCTGGGTGCAGCGCTGTGCCAGCGTGCCGGTGACGACTTACCAGCAATCGTGCTACTGGGAACCGAAGACGACCTGCTGCCAGACGACCGTTGGTGCGCCGATTCCGTGCGGCCAGCCGGCCCCGGCGGCCCCGCCCGTGGTGATGCAGGCCCCACCGGCGACGCAACCGCCCCCCGCCGTCATGGAGCAACGTCCGCCCACTTCGCCGCCGCCCGTCATCAACGAGCAGCGCAACGGCAACGGCAACTACGAGCGCTACTATCCGAAGCCGGCTACCTATCCGGCCCCGGCCAATCGCTCGGTTACTCCGCCCGTACGTCTCGATGGCATCGTCTTCGGGCCGAACGCCAGCGTGGAAGGGCAAGTCGTTCGCAGCGACCGGGCCGCCCGCCCCAACGCCCGCGTGACCTTCGTCAGCGCCGACCGCCTGTCGCCGACGCAGACGGCGTTCGCGAACTCGGCCGGCCGCTTCCGCATCAATCTGCCTGCCGGCGGCTGGCTCGTCTACCTGGATGCCCCCAACGGCACGCAGATCTATCACAGCCGCATCGACGTCAGCGCCAGCCAGGCCGCGCCAATCACCCTGGTCAGCCGTTGATTTCGTGCAAAACGGGGGCCGATTCCGCCGCTTGCGGCCTGGCACGACGCCAGGCCGCAAGCGAATGGCATTCCAGTATTGGAGTTTCACCGTTCATGTGGCATAATTGAGGAAAGCCCGTCCCTTACTTCGCCTGGGGAGCCGACAGGTCACAATGCAGTCAGGGGCCCCCTTCGGACCGTGGCAGCACGAACGTGTCAGAACCACGGCACAGATGACTCCCGTCATCGAAAAGATTCTGTCTTTGATGCAGGCGGCCGGCTTTCCCGAGCGCGATCTCTTCGGCATGCGCCTCTCGCTGGAAGAAGCCATCGTCAATGGCATCGTCCACGGCAACGCCAAGGATCCGGACAAGTCCGTCCACGTCCGCTACCAGTTGCAGCCCGATCAGGTCATTGTCGAGGTCGAGGACGAGGACGAGGGCCCCGGCTTCAAGCCCGAACAGGTTCCCGATCCCCTTGCTCCTGAGAACCTGGAGCGCCCCAGCGGCCGCGGCGTCTTCCTCATCCGCCACTACATGACCTGGGTGAAGTTCAACGATCGCGGCAACCGCCTAACTCTCGGCAAGTCCAAGTCGGCCTGAAACGAATTCAGAATCAGAGTGGTCGGCCAAGGTGCGCGACCACGTGGCAAGGAGAAGATGGAAGCTCATTTTCTCGTTGCCGCACGCACAGTTTCAGCCAATGTTGGCGGCACTTGCCATTCGCGCTAGCATTCGCAACCAGCCCGACGTGTAAGGCGCGGGTGTGTCCGCGTGTAACGAGCTTCCGAAAGCCACTTGCAATGCCGCTTTTTTCTGCGAGAATCTTACCATCTCTCGTCTTGATAGTGGATTTGCTACCCCCCAACGAGGTGAACCGCTCATGACATGGTACCTGCGTGCAACCGCGGCAATGGCGATCTTGTCGCTGGCGACGGCCTCGGCTGCGCCGGCGCGAGCCGGCGACGAGCCCGCCGCCGACCTGGCTCCCATCACGCCTGTCGCTCAGACCAGGCTCCTTGATTACCGCTATTACAGCGGGCCGACCAGTAGCGTCTATCGCCTGTCGCCAGACGGCAAGTTCGCCGTCGGCACCGGCAACGGCAATCAGCTATTGATCTACGATGCCGACCGCCGGTCGCTCAATCGTCAGCCACGCATGATCGCGACCGACAACCCCAACTTCTACAATCCGTCGATCGCCTTCTCGTCGGACGGCAAGACGCTCATCGGCATGTCCAACAACTACCCGGACTTCAACATTCATTTCTGGGACGTTGCCACAGGCAAGTCGATCCGCCAGATCGACAACGACCAGCAATTCAACAGCTTGGCCATGTCGCCGGACGGCACGCTGCTGGCGCTGGGGACCTCGCAGCGCGTCGAGATATGGGATGCGAAGACATCCGATGATGTCCGCACGTTGACCGGCCCGCAGAACGTTTTTTATCAGGCGCTGTCGTTCTCGCCCGATGGTCGGATGCTGGCCGGCGGCGCCAATGACGTGATTCAGGTGTGGGAGGTGTCGACCGGCCGGGAGCGCCTCGTCGTCCGGCTCGGTTCGCCTCAACCCGGCGCCAACCTTGTCAACCTTGGCTTCCGCGCCATGCCGCAGAACGCGGGCTTCTCGTCACTGGCCATCTCCGCGGACGGCGCCATCCTGGCTATCGGTGGCAACGATGGCACCATCCGCCTGTGGAGCCTCAAGACCGGCCGCGAGCTACCGCCGCTCATGGGGCATCAAGGCGTCGTCAGCAGTGTTGTGTTCACACCGGACGGCAAGCGGCTGCTCTCGATGGACGGTCAATCGACCAAGCTGGAATGGGACGTTCGCCGGCTGGGCAAGGTGTTGACGGCCAAGCTGCGCCCGCCCACAGATGAGGAGATGGCCGAACTGTGGGAGGGTCTGGGCGAGACGGACGCTTTCCAGACGTTCCGGTCGGTGCGCTGGATGTCCGCCGATCCGAAGCGGGCGGTGGCCTTTCTCGAGAGCCGGCTGCAAGCCGTGCCGGCCGGCAATGCCGACAAGATCGCACAGCTCGTCGGCGAGCTGCAGAACCAGAACGGCGCCGCCCGCCGCAAGGCCATGGCCGGGCTGCGCGAGCACGGCGAGGCCGCCCTGGGCGCTCTGCTGCAGATGGCCCAGAACAATCAGGGCTTCAACCAGAATGTCGTCATGATGATCCAGAAGCTCGACCGCGTCTACACGACAGGCGACCGGCAACGGGCGGTCCGGGCCGTGCCGGTGCTGGAGCAAGTCGGCACGGACGAGGCCAAGCAGCTCCTGGAGAAGCTGGCCAAGGGCGCCGCCGGGGCCCGCCTCACGGTGGCTGCCAAGGATGCGCTCGAGCGCATCAAGGTGCGGCCGGCGACGCTTGCTGACGCCGATCCCAAGACCCTGTGGATTGACCTGTCCTCCGGCGACGCTGCCAAGGCGTTCCGGGCCATCCATCAACTGGCCGCCAGGGCCGACACGGCCATGCCCATGCTGCGCGAGCACGTGAAAGCCACGCCGCGCTTTGACCCCAAGCGTCTCGATGACTTGCTCGCCAAGATCGACAGCGCCGAGTTTCCGGTGCGCCAGCAAGCCATGAATGAGCTGGAAAAGATCGGCGAGGGGGCCGTGCCCACTCTCAAGAAGACGCTCACCGGCCAGATTTCCCTCGAAGCCCGCAAGCGCATCGAGCAACTCGTTCAGAAACTCGAGGGGCTCAACCTGTCGGCAGCCATGTTGCAACAGTTCCGCGCCGTGGAAGTGCTGGAGCGTATCGGCAACAACGACGCCCGGCAATTGCTGCAACAGCTCGCCGATGGCGCCCCGGAAGCCCGCCTCACCCGCGACGCCAGGGATAGCCTGGCCCGGCTGACAAAACGCTAAGCACCCCGGCGAGCCGGAAGCGTGAGCGGAGTACGGGCGGGCCCGCCGCACCTACTCCGGTCGCTCACGCTTCCGGCTCGTCGTTGTTGACGCGCTCGCTCGGGCACGCTAAGAAAACTCCCTGCCTCGTTCCTTCCCGGTCGAGAGAAACCACCATGCGAAACCTGTGCGTCAGCATCGCCTGTGCCATCATTCTGCTGTCGAGCCGGGCGAGCGGCGGCTCCGACCTGACCCCGCTCCTGGCTCGGATCAAGGCGGTGGCCAGCGAGGGCAAGGGCAACCCCGCAGCGTCAGCGGCGCTGAAGGAGCTGATCAAGCAGGGCCCCGAGGCCTTGCCGGAAATCCTCGGCGCCATCAATGATGCGAGTCCGCAGGCTGCCAACTGGCTGCGCTCGGCGGTCGATGCCGTCGCCGATCGGGCCCTGTCCGGCGGCAAGTCGCTGCCTGTGAAAAAGCTCGAAGCCTTCGTGCGCGACACCAGGCACTCGGGGCAGGCACGACGGCTGGCCTACGAATGGCTCGTGCGCATCGATGACAGGACGCCGGACAGGTTCCTCCCCGACATGCTCGACGACCCTGGCGCTGAGCTGCGCCGCGACGCGGTCGCCGTCGTCATCAAGGAAGCTCAGGAATACTTCGACAAGGAGCAGAAGGCGGCGGCTTCGGCTGCGTATCGCAAGGCCCTCACGCATGCCCGTGATCGCGACCAGATTCAGCTCATTGCCGCTCGCCTCAAGAAGCTCGGCGTCGAAGTGGATCTGACGGCGCATTTCGGTTTCATCAACCGCTGGCAGGTGGTCGGCTCCTTCGACAACAAGAAGGGCGTCGGCTTCCACACGGTCTATCCGCCGGAGAAAGGCGTGGACCTCGCCGCCGTCTACAAGGACAAGGACGGCGTGGCGCTGCGCTGGCAGGAACACGAGACCAAGCTGCCGCTCGGCCTGGTCGATTTCAACAAGATCTACGGCAACCTGCACGGGACAACGGCCTTCGCCTTTGCCGTCGTCACCTCGCCGAGCGAGCGCCCTGTCGAACTGCGGGCCAGCAGCAACAACGCCATCCAGATGTTCCTCAACGGCAAGCAGATCTTCGGCCGCGAGGAGTATCACCACGGCACGCGCATGGACCAGCACGTCGGCAAGGGAATTCTCCGCGCCGGCCGCAACGAGATCCTCGTCAAGGTGAGCCAGAACGAGCAGACCGAGGCGTGGGCCCAGACCTGGACCTTCCAGCTTCGCGTCTGCGACCACCTGGGTGCAGCCGTCCCGCTGGTCGTGGAGAAAAAGTGACTGGCTTGTGTCGCCTGCGCGCGTACCTCCTGGTTGTAACCTCTATCCCATGGTCGGTGAGCCAATGACCCGAATTCTTGTTGCAGCCATCGTTGTGGCCTCCTGCGCTTTCGGCGCCGCCGTGCACGCCGAGGACTCACCGCAGTTTCGCGGGGTCGGCGGCGTCGGCGTGGCGGAGACCCCGTTGCCGGTCAAGTGGGACAAGAACGAGAACATCCGCTGGAAGGCGGCCTTGCCGGGACGCGGGCTGTCCTGTCCAGTGGTCGTCGGCAAGCGCGTGTTCGTCACCGCCTGTTCCGGCCCGGATCAGGAGCGGCTGCATGTGCTCTGCTACGACGTGGCCAGCGGCGACAAGCTCTGGCACCGGCAAATCTGGGCCACGGGCGCGACCGTTTGCCATCAAAAGAGTAACATGGCCGCCCCGACGCCGGTCACCGACGGCAAGCACATCTACGCTCTGTTCGCCACCTGCGACCTGGCCTGCTATGACATGGACGGCAATCTCGTCTGGTATCGTTCACTTGAAGGGGACTATCCCACCCTGGTCAACAACGTCGGCATGGCTGCCTCGCCGGTGCTGTGGAAGAACCGGTTCATCGCTTGCCTGGAGACTTCGGGCGCTTCATTCGCCGTCGGCATCGACACGGCTACCGGGCAGAATGCCTGGAAGGTCGAACGTCCCAAGGTCATCAACTGGGTCACGCCGCTGATCATCAAGAACCACGGCAAGGACGAGGTGCTGTTTCAGGGGCCGTCCGATGTATCCGCCCACGACCCCGCCACGGGCGTCAAGCTCTGGTCGGTTGCCGGCAGTTTCTCGACGATTCCGTCGCCCAGCTTCGGCGACGGCCTGGTGATGGCGCCCGGCGGCAAGATGCAAGCCATCCGCCCGCCCAGCGGCGACGACAAGGCCAAGATCGTCTGGGAGAACGCCAAGCTCGCCACGGGTTATTCGTCGCCGCTGGTCTATCGCGGGCTGGTGTACACGATCAGCACGCGCGGCATCGTCAACTGCGCGGACGCCCTCACCGGTCGGACGGTGTTCAGCCAGCGCATCGACGGCACGTTCTCCGCGTCGCCGCTGGCGGTCGACGGCAAGATCTATTTTGTCAACGAGGAAGGCGCCACCACGGTCATGCAGGCCGGCGCGCAACCGAAGTTTCTGTCGGTGAACAACCTGGGCGATACCTTCCTCGCCTCTCCGGCCGCGGCCGGCGGGGCGCTGTATCTTCGCTCCGATAACGCTCTGTATTGCATCGCCGCGAAGAAGTAGTTTGTAGGCGAACCAAGCGAACCGATGCCGTCGCACGAGGTTACGCAACTTCTGGATGCCGTCACGCGCGGCGCGGCGCACGCCGCCGAGCAACTGCTGCCGCTGGTGTACGAGGAGTTGCGGCGGCTGGCGGCCGGCTACCTCGATTGCGAAAATCCTGGACACACGCTGCAACCCACCGCGCTGGTGCACGAGGCTTATCTCCGGCTGGTCGGGGGCGAGGCGTCGGCGGAATGGCAGGGCCGGTCGCATTTCCTGGCGACGGCGGCCCTGGCCATGCGCCATGTCCTCATCGACAACGCCCGCCGGAAACGCCGCGACAAGCACGGCGGCGATCGGCAGCGCGTCGAACTCGTTGATCAGCCCGACCCGGCCACCGACGAAGATGAGCGACTGCTCGCCCTGGACGAGGCGCTGACGCGGCTGGCCAACGCCGATGCCGCGGCGGCGGAGCTGGTGCAACTCCATACTTTCGGCGGCCTCTCGGTCGAGGAAGCCGGCAAGCAGCTTGGCCTGTCTCGCGCCACCGCCTACCGCCAGTGGGCCTTCGCCCGCGCCTGGTTGCGCTGCGAGATCGGCGACCCCCGGCAATGAAAGCGCCCCATCCCCACGTTACACAACTGCATTTGCTGTCGAGACTTGTGAATACCCCAGTCGCGCCGATTCGTTGCCGGGGCGCTGAGAGGGGGGTAGCAACCCAACGAAAACGTAATTCAGAATTCTTGAGACAATTCGTCTGGCACGACGCTTATGATATTGGATGCATTTATCCCCTCGGAGACTCGTCATGCCGGTCGATCTCGCCAGGGCCAAGGAGCTGTTTCTCGCGGCGCTGGACGTGCCGGCGCCCGAGCGGGCCGCGCTACTGGAGCGAGCCTGCGGCGACGACCACGAGTTGCGGCGACGCATCGAGGCCATGCTGCAGACTCACGAGAACTCCGGTGAGTTGCTGCCGCGGGCGCCGTCGGCAATGCTGGCGGAGGGCGGGGTCGCGGTCGGCGGCATGACCGATGGCGGCGTGACCGATGCCGGGGCCACCGCCGCGTTTCCGCAGCAGTCTCAGCCGGTCACCCGGGTTGACGCAACGAGCAGCGACGCGGACGGTTTGTCGTTCCTGTCGCCGGCTTCCACGCCGGGACATCTCGGCCGGCTCGGGCACTACGAGGTACAGGAAGTCATCGGCAAGGGCGGCTTCGGCGTCGTCCTGAAGGCGTTCGACGAACGGCTGCATCGGGTGGTGGCCATCAAGGTGCTGTCGCCGGCGTACGCGGCCAGCGGCTCGGCACGCAAACGCTTCATCCGCGAGGCCCGCGCCGCCGCCGCCGTCAAGAACGAGCACGTGGTCGGCATCCACGACGTTCAGGAAGATGCGCAGCCGCCTTACCTGGTGATGGAGTGCATCGACGGCATCTCGCTGCAGGACAAGCTCGACCGGCATGGTCCCCTCGAGGTGAAGGAGATGCTGCGCATCGGCATGCAGATCGCGGAGGGGCTGGCGGCGGCGCACAAGCAAGGGCTGGTTCATCGCGACATCAAGCCGAGCAACATCCTGCTGGAGAACGGCGTCGAACGCGTCAAGATCACCTACTTCGGGCTAGCACGCGCCGTCGATGACGCCAGCGTGACGCAATCGGGCGTCGTGGCCGGCACGCCGATGTACATGTCGCCTGAACAGGCCGAGGGTCTGCCGGTCGATCATCGCTCGGATCTGTTCAGCCTGGGCACGGTGCTGTACGCGCTGTGCACCGGCCATTCGCCGTTCCGCGCCAGCGGCACGCATGCTGTATTGAAGCGTGTCATCGACGCCTCGCCGCGGCCGATCCGCGAAGTCAACAACGAGATTCCCGAGTGGCTGAGTGACATCATCGGCCAACTGCACGCGAAGAAGTCAGAGGAGCGGTTTCAGACGGCGAGGGAAGTGGCGGAACTGCTGGGGCAACGGCTCGCCGCTGTGCAAGCGGGGCGCGAAGTGCCAAGCGTTCGGCGCGGGTCTGCCGCCGCCGCCGCTGAGCGTGATAAAGACATTCGGTCGGGCGTGTCGGCGGAGTCGGGAGACCCGGGAGACCCGGGAGACCCGCGCCGAGCGGTTGCGGTTGGACAACGCCGCATTCCCGGGACTGCCTTGGCCGCGGTCGCCGTGCTGATCCTCGTGCCACTGTATGTGTCGTTCGTATTGCGTCCGGAGCGGTTCAGTGGGCATGGTTGGCCATGGCTCATCGGCGCATTCGGGCTTGCCGCGCTTCTCGCCGGTTTTCTTCTGCTGGTTCAGTCGCGGCGGCGGCGGATCGCTGGAGCACTTGCCGGCATCCTTGCGGGCCTTGTGTTGTCGAGTCCCTTCGTGTACCGCTCTTTGACGGATCAGGGCACCCTCACCTACAGCGGCACGATCGACGCGAATATCGAAAGAATCCTCATCAAGCGCGACGGCGAAGTGGTGGCGGATCTCATCACAAAGCACGGCACGATCCAACTGCCGGCCGGGGACTACGAGGCTGAGATCACAGTCAAGGATGGTTACGAGCTGGCAAAGTACCGCGTCGGACCTTTTTCACATTTGGCCAATACTCCCGGCGCTCTCGGCTGGCAAAAGGCTGCTGGCGGAACATTCCCGCTGACTCTGACGCGCGACTTTCATGTGGGCATCAGCCTCGAACTTGCAAAGACCATCGATCGGAGCTACACCCCGAAAACCGAACCCGGCTGGGTGCAGCTCTTCAACGGCAAGGACCACAAAGAATGGGACTTCATCGGCCCCTATTGGAAGGTAGCCGACGGAACATTGCGGACCACGCAGAATCTGAGTGTCGGCTGGCTCCACACCAAGCGGGACTACGCCGACTTCGAACTGGAGCTCGAATACCGTCTCGCCCCAGGCGCCAAGAGCGCCGTGTTCCTGCGCGGCTGGTTGCAGGGAGACATCCACGGCAGCGAGTTCCTGGCGATTCAACTCATCGACGATTGGGCAAGCGGGATGATCGGGAAGCTCAATGGAACGGCGTCGATCGTGGACGTCGTTGCCGCCAAGCAAAGAGTAGACACTAAGCCCAAATCCTGGCACATGCTGGCGATCAAGGTCCAGGGCAGGCGCATCCAGGTTGTTCACGACGGCGTGCGCGCTCAGGATGTCAACCTCGACGACTATCCCGAAGCCTTGAAGCGCATCCCCGGCTTGACCAAGAAAACCGGGCGGATCGGTTTGCAAAACTTTGGTACGCTCGCCGAGTTTCGCAATATCAGGATCAAGGAGCTGTCGCCAGAGAAGCCCGCCTGGGTGCAGCTCTTCAACGGCAAGGACCTGACCGGCTGGACGCCGCATGCCAGGCTGCCGAACAACTGGAAGGTGGAGAACGGCATTTTGGTCGGCCGCAGTCCGAACAGCTACTTGTTCCGCGACGGCTTTGGCAAGTCGTTTCATCTGCGCGCCGAGACGCGCATCAACGACGGCGGCTACGGCGCCATCATCGTCCACACCAGTTCCGAGTTGCGATCCAACAACTCGCCCTTCGGCTGCTGGGCGTCCATCAACAGCACCGAGAAGTCGGGTTACAAGACGGGCGTCCTCTCCTGCGTCTACCTGAACTGGCCGGTGTTTCGCGGGGCCGTGGAAAAGCTCCCCAGGCCGAACGAGTGGTTCGTCCTCGACGTGCTCTCGCAGGACGGGCTCATCACGGTGAAGGTGGACGGCAAGAACACGTCACAGGTGGATATCGGCGGCCGCGGCGGCGGCAGCAATCACATCGCGCTCGGCGTCGGCAACCAGGGCAGCGTCGTCGAGTTCAAGAGCATCGCCTTCAAGGAATTGCCCGCCAAGCCCGCCACCGGCACCTCCGGCACTCGGAACTAGGTCGTGTTGACAAATCCTGGGTAAGCAAGGAGGAATGGTGAACCAAATTTCGGCGATTCTCTTCGTGGGGCAGGTTGCCAACCTGCCATCAGCGGCTATGGCAGGTCGGCGACCTGCCCCACGTTACCCAGTCTCTTGCCCACCTTTGCCAGCTATTGTCAACACGCCCTAGTGGCTTGTTGCCTTTGCCTGGTCATGGAGCTTCAATAGTAAAGTCGTCGTCGCGGCCGCAGGATGCGTGTCGCGACCGGCGCTCTTTCCTTTCAATAGACGTTATCCACATGGGGCGATCCGCTTCTTCTTGTGGCATGGTCCTTCGGGCAGTGGTGCTCGGGCTTCTCGGGCTCCACGGCTGCTGCGGGCTGGCTGCGCCGATTGCGGCACAGGGACCGGACAAGGGCAAAGGTGCGCAGAAGCAACCGGCCCCGAACAAGGAAGAGCTTCCTGCCGCGCCGACGAAGGTGGACGTCAAGCCAGTGGCACGCGACGAGGAGATCGGCAAGCGGCTTCAGAATGTCCTGGATGCCACCGGCTGGTTCACTGACCCGGAAGTCCGCGTCGAGGAGGGCGTTGTATTCCTCAGCGGGCGCACGGAGACGGACGAGCTCAAGAAGTGGGCCAGCGATCTGGCACGCAACACTCAAGACGTGGTCGCCGTGGCCAATCGGATGGAAGTGTCCGAGCCGTCCGCGTGGGACTTCAGCCCGGCGTGGAGCGGGCTGCTCGGGTTATGGCGTGACTTCGTGCGCTTTCTGCCGTTTCTTGTGTTCGCTCTGTTGATCCTGGCCTTGTCGGCGGCGGCCGGCCTGCTGGCGACTCGGGGCGTACGGGCCATGCTGCGCAGCCGGGTGCAGGCGAAGCTGTTGCGCGGCGTGATTGCATGGGGCGCAGGAGTCTTCGTGTTTCTCGCCGGCACCTACATCGTCCTGAGAGTCTCCGGTCTCACTCAGCTGGCCTTGACGGTGGTAGGCGGCACCGGCCTGGTCGGCCTGGCCCTCGGCATTGCCTTCCGCGACATCACCGAGAACTTCCTGGCCAGCATCTTTCTCAGCATGCAGCGGCCCTTCGAGACCTGTGACATGATCGAGGTCGCTGGGATAACGGGCTATGTCCAGCAACTGAACGTCCGCACCACCATCCTCATGACCCTGGACGGCAACCTCGTGCAGGTGCCCAATGCCACGGTCTACAAGAGCACGCTGCGAAACTTCACCGCCAACCCCAATCGCCGCGAGAACTTCGTCGTGGGCATCGGCTACGGCGACCCCATCGACAAGGCCCAGGAGGTGGCCCGTAAAGTGCTGGCGGAGCACCCGGCCGTTCTCGATGACCCCGAGCCCTGGGTACTGGCCGACGGCCTCGGACCCGCGACCGTCAATCTGCGCATCTACTTCTGGCTGAATGGCAAGGAGCACAGCTGGCTCAAGGTGCGCTCGTCGGTGATCCGGCTCGTCAAGCGTGCCTTTCAGCAGCACGGCATTTCCATGCCCGACGAGGCGCGCGAGGTCGTCTTCCCGAAGGGTATCCCCGTCACGATGCTCGACAGCAAATCGGCAGAAACGCCGCCTGTCCGCCCGAGCAGGGGTGGCGACGCCGCGCCTGTTCCCGAGGAACCGGACGCGGTGTCCACCAAGGCCGAGGCCGGGTTGTCGAGCGAGGCCGGCGAACTGGAGGAACAGGCGCGCCAGGCCCAGCCGCGAAACGAGGGGGAAAACCTTCTGCAGGCCGCCCCAGCGGACCGGGCCATCCCGGAGAATCGCGTCCCGGCGAAAGACTCATGATCAACTCGGGAGGGCGAGGCTGGGCTGATGAAAAACCAGGCGTTCCGTCATCCCGGATTTGTTGCGCTTGGCAGTGTCTCACAGCCCCGTTCCACGGGGCTTTCCGCGAAGCGGTTTTAGGCCCGCCGTTGAC
>Ga0194131_10000197_pt1 | contig 96939 bp, 87 predicted proteins | sample TA2KigO120mmetaG_FD_148631 | JGI IMG/M metagenome (GOLD analysis project Ga0194131, IMG submission 148631) | Freshwater microbial communities from Lake Tanganyika, Tanzania - TA2015053 Kigoma Offshore 120m | ecosystem: Environmental > Aquatic > Freshwater > Lake | place: Tanzania: Lake... | reverse complement strand
CAGGTGCAATGCTGAGTAGCTATGTACGGACAGGATAAACGCTGAAAGCATCTAAGCGTGAAACCTTCCTCAAGATGAGTTTACTTTTAAGGGCCGTCAAAGACTATGACGTTGATAGGCTACAGGTATAAAGGTGATAACATCAAAGCCGAGTAGTACTAATTGCCCGTACGCTTTAATTTTTTTTCTTTTTTTAAAGAAAACAAGGTACTCGCTAACATTTTCCAATATGTTAATCTTATTGCTGCAGCAATGCAGTGAAGATCTTATGGTGGTTTTCCCGAGGGTGTTCACCTCTTCCCATTCCGAACAGAGAAGTTAAGTCCCTTATGGCCGATGGTACTGCACAACAATGCGGGAGAGTAGGTAGCTGCCATATTTATTAGCCCAATCGGTTTCCGGTTGGGCTTTTTTATTTCTTCCAATTGCTATTTATAGCGCAGCGATAATTTTTATAATTTACATCCCAAGATTTATTATTGTAAAACCCTAAATACCGGATAGCGGTTATGGTCGGGTTCGACCCAAGGTGAATTCCTATAAACAAAATCCAATTGTGCACGGGCACTTTTTGCAAAGTTTGTGTCTGCTGCTCTGCGTTGCTCCAGCTGTGTTCTTAGTGCAGGATTTTCACTTAAGTATTGAGTCGCTTTATCCTCAAAAACATAGGCGGAATAGCCTTCTTTTTGCCCCAGGATGGCATCAAAAAAGTTCCAGGCAAAATAAGAGTCCTCAGCTTGCGGTTCCAATGTTTCTATTAAGAAACGATTGGCCGGTTGGTCCATGGGGATATACCAGTCTCCTTTGCGAAACCGATGTCTGGCATATTGCTTGCTCACCACTACGTCACTATTGAGGTGGTGCATTTCATACTGCCGCGGTGTTGTTTTGTAATCTTCAATTTTATACCATTCAACAAATTCCAGTGTGGTGTCCTTTTCGAATCTACTCATTTGTACATTGTTGGCTAAGAGCCGATCAATCACTTTCCACCATCCCTGTGGAATGATATACGCTTTTGGTTTTACTATGTACAGTTCAGGAACAAATTTGTCAACTACTTTTATGGTTTTAGTGAATGGTTTTGATCGGTCATAATACAGTCTGCTTAGACCGGATACTTCGCTGGGCTTAGTTCCTGATTCATATCCCTTGAAGGTGTACTCAGTAAAGCCTGATTTGTCTGGTTTCCATTTGATCGGAAATCGATCAGCCGTTGCCGCTGCGCGCTTTGCTTCTTTGCGCAAGGCCTTTATTTCTTGTCCATTTTTTCCAGTAAAGGACAGGAAGGTTTCCAGTAAGGCAAGCGTGGCCATCACTCGTTGATCATATGATTTTAACATATGGGTTTCTGGTACAAAAGCAAAGCTGTGCCAGAGTGTAGCGTATCCGCTTGTATAGCGTGGGCTATCCCAATAGGTACTCCATCCATTTTCCGGTTTATTTCCAAAAGCATTTACATAAGGAACCATATCAAATCCCCTTTCTTTCATTCCTGTAAATAGTGCGGGTTCAAACTGTGATCTAAGAAAATGCTCCATAACACCCCCCAACTTACTAGGTTGGCTGGTGAGTAAGGTCATTACGTGTTGATAGTCTGCCCCATTGCTTACGTGGTTATCGATAAATACGTCTGGATCGCATTCCTGAAAAATGGAACTGAACGACAAAGCCTCTTTTGAATCGCATTTGATGAAATCTCTGTTAAGGTCCAAGTATTGCGAATTTCCTCTTGAGCCAAATGCTGTCGGACCTTCCTGATCCACTCTAAAGTTTGTGCTTCTATTTAGGCATCCCCCAATATTAAAAATCGGGATGATGGCGATCACTAGATTGGGCGACAGAGTTATTTTTTTATCAATGATCTTTTTTACAAGCAACATACTGGCATCAATGCCATCAGGTTCTCCAGGGTGGATCCCATTGTTGATCAAAATAATGGTAGCGCCAGCTTCCCGGGCAGCACTAATGGAACTAAAGCCCTTACTACTTACCATTGCTAAGTGCAGGGGGAAGCCAGCGTCGGTTGGCCCTTTTGTTTGGAGGTTTAAAAGAGGAGAGTATTGATCCGCCTTTTTCCACCACGTAATTATTTCTTCATAGGTCGGTGTTTCATTTCCCTGTGTTTTTTCAAAATGAGTTTGAAGAATATTTTGTCCATGAAGAAAGCCTGTCGAAAAAAACAGGCTAATTGCCAATGTAAAAAGTATGCGCATAAGCTGTCTTTTTATAAAAATAAGTGAAATAAAAAAGGCACCCATATGGAGTGCCTTTAATAAAATTATTTAGTAAGGTTATTTAGTAAGATTATTTGACCGTATTTGCTTTCTTAGCCAACTTACTTTTCAAATTGGCGGCTTTGTTTTTGTGAATGATTCCGCGCTTGGCTAATTTGTCAATCATAGCAGCTACAGCAGGAAGTTGATCCTTCATTTCACTGGATCCAGCCGCCTTGAGGTCGCGGATGGCATTGCGGGTAGTTTTTCCGTAATATTTGTTACGTTCACGACGCTTGGCAGCCTGGCGGGTGTCTTTTTTGGTAGCACTATGGTTAGCCATCTAGCTTTGTTTAAGGGGTGCGAAGGTAGGGAATACCTACTTTTTAACCAAATTTGTCCCATCTCTTTGTACACTAATCTATTAGAGAACTTCCGAGTTCATGGATTTTGAACGATATTTGTGCCCCAAATCCGGGATATCTAACACCTTGGCATTCATGAAGGATTTTTCCTACGTAACCCAATCGCATCCTGCATACATTGAAAATCTATATCAGGATTTTATAAAGGATCCGCAATCGGTGGACGCTGATCTAAGAAAGTTTTTTGAGGGCTTTGATTTTGCCATAAGCACAGGTAAATTTTCCGGTGAAACTTCTATTCCGGTTCCCGTCCAAAAAGATGAATCAGTTGCATCAAATTGGCAAGACGAACTAAAGGTTTATCGACTGATTCTTGGCTATAGAAATAAAGGGCATCTCATTGCAACTACCAATCCGATTCGCGCCCGTAAAGATCGTGGTGCGCATATCAAATTGGAAGATTTTGGGTTAAGTGAATTGGATTTAGAACGAACTTTTCAAGCTGGTCAATTAATTGGTTTAAACAATGCTTCGCTTCGTGTTATAGTAGAGAAGTTGGCAACTTTTTACGCCTCCTCCGTTGGTGTTGAGTACAAGTATATTAGTGACTCTGTAAAAACAAACTGGATAACGGAAGCCATTGAGCAGCGGCTTTTCCAGCCCCTGCCAATTGAACAGAAAAGACGTGTGTTGGAAAAGCTCAACCAGGGCGTAATGTTTGAGCGATTTTTACACACCAAGTATGTTGGCCAAAAAAGATTTTCACTTGAGGGAGGAGAAACAACCATTGCGGCATTAGATGCTATCATCAATGCAGCGGCCTCTTATGATGTAAAAGAGGTGGTGATCGGAATGGCACATCGCGGAAGATTGAATGTGTTGGCCAATGTGCTGGGCAAAACCTATGCGTATATTTTTAGTGAATTCGAAGGCACGGCAAAGGTTGATCAAACCATGGGCAGTGGAGACGTTAAATACCACATGGGCTATGGTAGTGAAGTGAAAACTGACCATGAAAAAACTATTAGCTTAAAGCTGATGCCCAACCCCTCGCATCTGGAAGCAGTGAACCCTGTTGTGCTCGGATTTTCGCGAGCCAAGGCAGATGTGATGCATGGGTCAAATTTTAATCAAATTCTTCCTATTCTTATTCACGGTGATGCTTCCGTAGCTGGTCAGGGAATTGTCTATGAGGTGTTACAGATGAGTAACCTCGAAGGATATCATACCGGGGGAACCCTGCATTTTATCATCAATAATCAAATAGGCTTTACCACGGACTTTGAAGATGCGCGGAGTTCCGATTATTGCACGTCTTTGGCAGCAGCCATTCAAGCTCCTGTTTTTCATGTGAACGGGGACCACCCCGAAGCGGTGGTGCGATGTGTGGAAATTGCAACCGCCTATCGACAACAATTTCATCAGGACGTTTTCATTGATATGGTTTGCTATCGCAGGCATGGGCATAATGAGGGCGATGATCCTAAATTTACACAACCCCACTTATATCAGCTGATAGAGAAACACGCCAACCCAAGGGAAATATATATCAATACGCTATTGCAAAAGGGAGGGGCTGAATTACAGTCATTAGCAAGGGAGATGGAGAAAAAGTTTTGGCAGGATTTGCAAGAGAGGCTGGATGAGGTAAAGCAAAATCCATTGCCCTATCAATATCAGCCACCCGAACTGGAGTGGAAGAAATTAAGAAGAGCTACTGCAGCTGATTTTTTAAATTCACCTGATACCTCGGTGCCGGAGCCGGTAATAAGAGAAATGTTGCGTGCACTGTTTAACTGGCCCGCTGATTTTAAGCCTTCACGAAAAGTCGAAAAAATAGTACAAGAAAAAGCCAAGTTGTTGGAGCAGGAGTCAAAAATCGACTGGGCTACCGCAGAGTTATTGGCGTATGCAAGTTTGCTTCGTGAAGGAAAAGATGTTCGGTTAAGCGGACAGGATGTTCGTCGCGGCACTTTCTCGCACCGTCATGCTGTGTTGCGCGACGAAAACAATGATAAACCATATAATCGACTATCCGCAATACCGGGTGCTACCGGGCAGTTTAGAATTTATAATTCTTTATTGAGTGAATACGGTGTATTGGGATTTGAATATGGTTATGCATTAGCAAATCCCCAGGCATTGGTGGTGTGGGAAGCGCAGTTTGGGGATTTTGCCAACGGGGCTCAAACACTAATTGATCAGTTCATTGCGGCTGGGGAGCAAAAGTGGAATCGTATGAACGGGGTTACCTTATTGTTACCTCATGGCTATGAGGGGCAAGGGCCTGAGCACAGCAGTGCTCGTTTAGAGCGTTTTTTACAGTTGGCTGCAGAGTTGAATATGGTGGTTACCAATGTTACCACAGCGGCCAACCTGTTTCATTTATTGCGTCGCCAGTTGACCTGGCCATTTAGGAAACCATTGATCAACTTTTCTCCAAAGGCAAATCTTCGCTATCCAGGCACTTATTCTGCACTAGATCTATTTAGCCAAGGAAAATTTCAAGAGGTGATCGACGATGCGCATGTAGATCCTACACAGACTAAAAAAGTGCTGCTTTGCGCAGGTAAAATTTATTTTGAATTGCTTGAAAAGCGTGATAAAGAGGCCAGAAAGGATTTGGCTATTGTTCGGCTGGAACAATTCTATCCGCTGCCGATCAATCAACTTGACATTTTACAGCAGCGTTATGCCGGTGCTACTTGGTTCTGGGCGCAGGAAGAGCCTCAAAACATGGGGGCAGCGGCTTACCTCAAAATGCAATGGCGTGGGGTAAACTTTGGAGTGGTTAGCAGGCAGCCTTCTGCTTCAACAGCAACTGGCTATAATAAAATTCATATTAAAGAACAGGCGGAATTAATCGAAACTGCCTTTACTGTCTAATTAAGTAATCTTCTATGATAGAAATTAAAGTACCCACAGTAGGAGAGTCCATTTCAGAAGTCCAATTACTTCGCTGGAATAAAAAAACAGGCGACTATGTGGAGCGAGACCAAGTAATTGCTGAGCTTGAAAGTGAAAAAGCAACTTTTGAGGTCAATGCCGAAAAAGCAGGTGTGCTAACTACTATCGCCGCGGAGGGGGACCAACTGAAAATGGGAGAACTTCTTGCCACCATAGATGAAACGGCAAAAGCTCCACAGGCAACTATTGAAATCACCGCTCCCAAGCCTCCCGTAGTAACTACTATTCAGGCTACTGCTCCAACACAAAAGTCTGCTGCTAGTGAGCCTGCTACGGTTGAGATGAAAGCCACACCACTTGCTTCTGCTTTACTTGCCGAGAAAAAAGTAGATCCTTCTCAGGTAAAACCTACGGGACCGCAAGGAAAAATTGTAAAAGACGATGTCCTGAAAGCCTTGGAGCAGCCCGGTAAGCTCCCATTTGAAAATCAAACTTTGTCTGCCCGCGAGGAGCGTAAGGAAAAGATGAGTAATCTTCGAAAAACCATTGCAAAGAGATTGGTAGAGGCAAAAAATGGCACGGCAATGCTGACCACTTTCAATGAGGTTGATATGAGTGCCATCCTTGCTGTCAGAGCAGCTTACAAGGATAAATTTAAAGAGGTGCATGGGGTGGGGCTTGGGTTTATGAGCTTTTTTACCAAAGCTTGTTCAGTGGCCTTGCGTGAATGGCCCTCAGTGAATGCTTCAATTGATGCGGACACGATCCTTTATCACGATTATGCAGATATCGGTATTGCGGTTAGCACACCACGCGGACTTACGGTTCCCGTAATGAGAAATGTTGAGAGCATGAGTATGGCAGATGTAGAGAAAAAAGTAGCGGAGTTGGCTGTGAAAGCAAGAGATAGTAAGTTGACTGCCGAGGAATTGACAGGCGGTACTTTTACCATTACCAATGGGGGTGTTTTTGGCTCGCTCATGAGCACACCAATTATCAATGCCCCGCAGAGTGCAATTTTAGGGATGCATAAAATTCAGGAAAGACCAACGGTTGAAAAAGGACAGGTGGTGGTTCGTCCTATGATGTATCTGGCGCTCAGTTATGATCATCGTATTATCGATGGCAGAGAGTCGGTTGGTTTCTTGGTGCGTGTAAAAGAGTTGCTTGAAAATCCCGCTCAATTGTTGATCGGTAAAGATCCGGTCAAAACACTGTTAGAGATTTGAGTAGATATCACGCATATTTGAAAAGGGCTGTTTCCCTCTTAGAACAATATGATGGGGAAGAGCCTTTTTCCATTGATTATAAAAATGAAATTGCAAAGGATAAAAAAGTAGGGGCTACGGGTCGCTACAAAAAGCTAGTAACTAACCATCCAGTCCTTGCTTTCTCTTTTAGTACTTCCTATCCAGAGTGTAATGGTGTAGACTCCCGAAGAAGCAGGTAAAAACGGTAGTTCCCCTCGATAAATTCCTGCAGGTTTATTTAACGTTTTCGTGGCAAGAAGGCGTCCAGCTCTGTCATGTAAAGTAAGTTTACAATCCGATGCAGCTTCCATACTGTTTATTACAAGCTGTGCTTTTGTTTTTCCAGGAGTGGGGTTAGGATAAATCCAGAGTAGGGAGGCAATATCATCAGAGGTAGTACATCGACTAGTCAATGTCACAGTGGTGCTATCCAGGTAAACCAATTGACGGGTTGCTGTTAGGGTGTCAATCACCTGCGTAATTCTATATTGAATGTTACCGGGATTGATGGCGTTCAATGCATCCTGATACGGATAGGTTTTATTGGTCAGTATAGTGCCACTGCTGGCATTGAATTGGCCTATTTTTTGAAAAGTGTTTTCGGTTGGCAGCTTACGTTCAATCAAAAATTGCATGCCTTCAACATCTTTTGTGCGCCAGGTTATAGCTGCTTTACAATTGTTGATTGAAGCAGTAACTGTGGCATATTCTGAAAGTAAATAAGCAAATGCATTCCTCATGTCTGGGATGCCATATCCAATTCTATCGTTTGGGTTGGTATACCGACTGGCGCTACGTTTAAGCGCATCAATTATTTTTACATTATTATACTCCGGGAATCCTTGCCATAGACAAGTGGCAAGGCCAGCCAAGTTGGGACAAGAAAAAGAAGTCCCGCTGGCTGAGCCAATTGTTCCAGCAGTAGATTGCACAATTGCTTGCCATCCTACGGAAGCTAACTCAGGTTTTATACGACCATCAGCAGTGGGGCCATAGCTGGAAAAGCCGGCCACAGCTCCCGCAGCGTTTACAGCTCCTACGGCCACTACACTATCTCCATCAGCAGGCGTAATGATATAGCGCCAAGCCCCGGTACCTTCATTTCCGGCAGAGTTTAAAACCATGAGCCCTTTTTTTGCAGCCAGGTCTGCTCCTTTCACCGACATTGTTGTTTTGCCATCCATTTGTGCATAGGTGTAGTTGAATATGGGGTTATCAAAATCATAATAACCCAAGGAAGATGAAATCAGGTCAGCGCCTACGCTGTCTGCTCTCTCCGCCCCAGCAACCCAGTTGAATTCTTCTATTGGAAATTCGCTATTGACATCCTCCGTCCTGTACAAGTGAAAGAAGGCTTGCGGAGCTTTCCCGACGAATCGGCCTGGGATATTGGCAGCGATTGTTGACAGGCATTGCATGCCGTGGGGATGGTCTTCGCTTACCGAAGTATTTCCTGCCACAAAGTCCCAGGTGCTCAGTATTTGTCCTTTTTGATTTATACTATCAAAGGCTGGCAGCGTGTTGTAGTTGAAAAAACCAGCATCCAGTAAAACCACATGCATGCCTGATCCACGTAGTCCAATATTATGAAGAAACTCTGCACGATGTAATTTCATTTCTAAACCCGCATTGGTTCCGTAATTATAAAAATCGCCCGCGGTTTTTTCAGCAGGTTGAGTTGCTGTTATTGGTGAAATAACCGATTGATCATAAAACTTATCAGGTCTATTGGGCTGTAAGGAAGAAGGACGTGCTGCCAAGCCAGCCACCTGTTGCACAAAAGGCAGGTTCTGAATTGTGGTCAATGCCACAGGAGAGGTGGTTTGAATGCAAAGCGCATTGAGCCATTTTGAAACATTCAAAAGGGTAACACCTGGAATAGCCCGAATGGCAGCTACATAAGCTGGAGATACAGGAAGGTCGGTGCTATCTACCTGAATGGAATAGCGCGTTCTTCTGGCAATTGATCTTGCTGAGAGGTAGGAGGAAGCATTACTTAGCGTATAACTATTGTTTCCTTTATTTTTTAACCAAATTATATGTTTGGAGAACTGGGCGCTTGCAACAGTTAGCAGTTGGCTGCTGAAAAGCAATAGAAAAAACAGAAATCGTATTGGATAGAATTTGCGCATAGTTGTTAATTGTTTAATCATCCATTGTCGAATACAAAAACCAATCCTATAAGGGCCGCCACTGCCTCCCGTGTTGGGTTGGTATTCCCAAGATTCCCACTCTCTATATAGGAGTCCAATATTTTTTGCAAATCGATCGAGGGGCTGGGTCTGCAACTTGAGAGCGCCACCGCCAAGGCAATGAAAAGGGTGATTTTTATCCAATACAAAAATAATTGCATTTCAAAAAACGGGATATGTGCGTTAGTTTTTCTCAAAGGCTTCACGTTGAATAATTCCTCCCCCTAATACATCCTCCTTCTCATAGAACACGGCACTTTGCCCGGGGGAAACTCCTTTGGCGGGTTCGTAAAATGCTACGCGGACGTTCGTGGCGGCTGTATATAAACGAGAATGTGTTCCTGCGTCTTTATATCGAATTTTAGTAGTGGCTTCCGTGCCATCGGCTACCTGTGAATACTTGATCCAATTTAATTTTGATACCCACATTTCATTTTTATCGAGATCAACTTCATCTCCCAGCGTGACAGTGTTATTATGTGGATCAATCTGTGTTACAAACACTGGTTTTCCCAACGCTATATCCAGTCCCTTACGTTGTCCAATTGTATAAAAGGGGTATCCTTTATGTTTTCCTAATTTGGTTCCGTTTTTATCAATGAAATATCCCCCATTTACACGTTGTTCCAGTCCATCTACATTACGTTTCAAGAAACCACGATAGTCGTTGTCGGGTACAAAACAGATTTCATAACTCTCCGATTTTTTTGCTAAAGCAGGGTAGCCAAATTCTTCAGCCATTTTTCTAATCTCAGTTTTTCGAAATCCCCCAAGCGGTAACAAGGTTCGGCTCAACAAATCTTGTTGCAGCCCCCAAAGTACATAGCTCTGGTCTTTTGTATTGTCTACCGCCTTGCTTATTACATAGCGGTCATTTTCATATTTTCTGATTTTTGCATAATGCCCAGTGGCAATAAATTCACATCCCAGGGCATCCGCTCTTTTTAAAAGGGCTCTCCATTTTATATGGGTATTACACAACACGCAAGGATTGGGAGTGCGCCCAGCCAGGTATTCATCAACAAAGTTCTCCACAACAAAATCTCCAAATTCTTCACGTATATCTAGTATGTAATGCGCAAAGCCATGCTCAACAGCTGCTTGTCGGGCATCATTAAAGGAGTCCAGGTTGCAACATCCAGTTTCTTTCTTTTCGCCCCCGCTAGTGGCAAAATCCCAGGTTTTCATAGTGATCCCTACTACTTCATAACCCTCCTGATGCAGCAAAAGGGCTGCAACGGTGCTATCAATTCCACCGCTCATGGCTACCAATACTTTACCTTTCTTACTCATCATTACAAAGATACGGACCATCTTTTAAGTGAATAATCTTAACTTGAACACCTTAAAATCAATTGCCATGCGAGCAGTTTTATCTTTTTTGATTTTTATTTTATCGTTCTCAGTAACTCAAGCTCAGCCGCTTTCGTATTATCTGCCTACCGGGGTAACCTATGACCCTGTTGTTCCTACGCCATCCCAAATAATTCATCATGAAGTGGGAGAATGGCATGTTACGCACGATCGGCTGGTGAATTATATGCAAGCTGTTGCCAAAGCAGCACCTGGACGTATTGCTATCGAAGAGATGGGATATACCTACGAAAAAAGACCTCAATTACTTTTGATCATCACCTCACCTAATAACCATAAAAAGTTAAATGAAATACGTGCGCAACATTTGGCGTTGACAGATCCTGCTGCATCCGATCCGGCTATTGAAAAAATGCCAGTTGTTTGTTGGATCGGGCACTCTATTCATGGAAATGAGGCCAGTGGTGCTAACGCGTCTCTACTATCTGCCTATTACCTTGCTGCCGCACAGGGGCCCGCTATTGATCAACTGTTGGAGAACACAGTAATCCTATTTGATCCCTCTTTTAATCCCGATGGACTTCAACGCTTTTCAACCTGGGCAAACCAACATAAAAGCAAAAATTTGGTATCAGACCCTAATTCCAGAGAGTATAACGAAGTTTGGCCGGGTGGAAGATTCAATCACTACTGGTTTGACTTGAACCGTGATTGGTTGCCGGCCGTGCACATTGAGAGTCAAAATAGATTAAAATGGTTTCAGGCATGGAGGCCAAATGTATTTACAGATCACCATGAGCAAGGGGCCAATGCAACATTTTTCTTTCAACCCGGAGTGCCTTCGCGTGTAAATCCACTTACACCTTCCAATAATCAAGTATTAACTGGCAAATTAGCTGCTTATCATGCACAGGTATTAGACAGTATTGGTTCGTTCTATTTTACCAAGGAAAATTATGACGATTTCTATTATGGTAAAGGTTCAACTTATCCTGATATTCATGGGGGTATCGGTATTTTATTTGAACAAGCCTCCTCAAGAGGTCATCTACAAGAAACTGCAAATGGACTTCTTTCATTTCCTGCTACCATTCGCAATCAATTTGTAACTGCCTTATCAACCTTACGGGGAACGGTAGCACTAAGAAAGGAACTGCTACAGCACCAACGAGACTTTTACAAACAAGCTGCCGCTAGAGCAGCAGCCTATTCCACTAAGGGATATGTGGTAGGGGATAAGCAAGACCCTGTTCGGTTACTTGAATTTGCACAGTTATTACAACGCCATCAAATCAAGATCTACAGTCTTCCTGCTAGTATGGCAGACAAGCAGTTTGCTGCTTCCCATTCTATTTTGGTGCCGCTGGACCAGCCGCAACACAGCCTGATTCGTACCATTTTTGAAAAAACACTAACCTATCAGGATAGTTTGTTTTATGATATCACTGCTTGGACCTTGCCATTGGCCTATGGGCTTGATTTTAAAGAACTCAGTGTGGTCAATCTCACTGGCGCGCAACAAATACCTGATTTATTTAGTGAAAAATCTTTTTTGCATGCTGTGCAAGATGAATTTAGCCTGCCCAAAGACGCCGTGGCTATCCTAATGGAGTGGAGTCATCTGTATGCGCCCGCCGCCCTCAATCAGCTTTTGAAGGCGGATATATTGGTGAAAGTGGCCACGCAACCTATACAAATCCAAACCACTAACCAGATTCGTTCGTTTGGTTACGGAACCTTGCTGATTCCTGTTCGGCAGGAAAAAATAAATACTGTGGATTTGGAAAGATTAGTTGATGATCTTGTTAACAATTATGGCGTACGTGCTTATGCAGTAGCTACTGGTTATTCAAGTGAGGGGGTCGACTTGGGAAGTAGCAAGTTCATGGCACTGCAGCAACCCAGTGTTGCTTTAATTACCGGAGCGGGGGTAAATGCAACGGATGCCGGTGAAGTTTGGCATTTATTGGATAAACGCATGGACATCCAACTAACTCATCTTGAACCCTCAGTATTAAATCGGGCTGATCTAAGTCGTTATACAGCTATTATCATGGCCGGAGGGTCCTACTCAACCATAGATAAGGAAAAATTGAAAAGTTGGGTGCAAGCGGGTGGTACATTAATTGCAATGGAAGAGGCGGTTGCCTGGGCAGCACAGCAGGGAATTTCCAACACCACATTCAAACGCCCTCGCTCCAATACAGATAGCACACAATTCAGGCCTTATGAAACAAGAGATGAAGTAAGTGGGGCGCAACAAGTGCGGGGGACTATTTTGGGGGCTACATATGATGCGTCTCATCCACTTGCTTTTGGTTATTCATTACCGATTGTGTCCTTGTTCAAAGCCAATCGAATATTCCTTGAAAAAAGTAAAAATCCCTATGCTACGCCATTTATATATGGAGAACAGCCCATACAAAGTGGTTGGATGAGTAAGGAGAATAAAGATGCGGTTGCCAGTACGGCAGCTGTAACCGTAAGTCAGTTGGGGAGTGGCCGGGTTATCAACATTGCGGATAATCCTAATTTCCGTGCCTACTGGTTAGGGGGTGCAAAATTGTTCCTCAATGCTATCTTTTTTGGTTCCATTATTGACCCGTCCAGCGCACGTATCGGGGGTAATGAATAAGTTTTTTCAGTGAACCCTTGCGCATCCATTGAATTCAGAGTAATTTAGTTGTTCAATCAATTTAGTAACCATAAAACGAGCACTATGATTAAAATGCAAATCATCGGGAATTTGGGTAAAGATTGTGTGGTAAACACGGTCAATGGTAAAAATGTCATCAACTTCACTGTGGCCCACACAGAAAGGTACCGGGACAGCCAAGGAAACCAACAGGAGAAAACAACCTGGGTTGACTGCGCTTACTGGACTGATCGCACTGGTATTTCACAATACCTGATCAAAGGCAAACAAGTTTATGTAGAGGGACAGCCAGAGGCAAGATCTTTTCAACGCAATGATGGTACACCTGGTGCCTCTCTTTCTCTAAGGGTAAGAGATGTTCAGTTACTGGGTGGAAGAGGGGAGGCTGGATCAGCTGGCGGTTATGCTGCTACTGGTCAATCAGCAGCCCCAGTTTCTGGAGCTCCGGATAATACTGACGAGCCAGATGATCTTCCATTCTAAGCTGAATGATCATTGTAATCGATTCCAGTGCCCCGGCCCTTTGCCGGGGCTTTTTTTGTTTATTTGCGTATCCCCAACTTTTTCTATCGGCAAAATGCCTGGCACCAATCCCATTGCTGAGGCTGCAGCAGCAGGGAATTAACCGCCTTTTGTCGCAGACTTAGCAGCCACAACAGCTACTAATGGATTGCAATTCGCATGATGAGTAGCCGGATGCTGTTGGCTTATGTTTTTTTGAGAAAGATATTTGAAGTGTTTGAAAAATACCGAACTCCGATTGATATGATCACTACAGGTGAATAAGGAAGTATTTGGCCTTGGCTGATTAAATGATCAACAACGCATCTCCATAACTAAAAAAGCGATACTTGTCCTTGATTGCTTTTTTGTAAGCTTCCATAGTTAACTCGTATCCTGCAAAAGCACAGGTCATGATCAACAAGCTGGTCTTAGGGAGATGAAAATTGGTTACCAGTGCATCCGCGATATTAAAATCATAAGGTGGATGAATGAACGTATTGGTCCAACTTTCCGAAGGCTTTAGAAATTTCTGTGCTGTAAATGAAGATTCCATGGCTCGCATAGTGGTGGTGCCAATGGAACAAACGCGGTGACCGTATTCTTTGGCGCGGTTTACCATCTTGCAGGCGGCTTCGTCGATGCGATAGTATTCTGCATCCATTTTATGCTTGCTCAAGTCTTCCACTTCAATCGGGCGGAACGTACCTAAACCTGTATGAAGCGTAACTTCGGCAAAGCGAATTCCTTTGATCTCAAGACGCTTGATCAATTCCCTACTAAAGTGCAAACCAGCTGTGGGGGCGGCAACTGCACCTTCATGTTTTGCGTAAACAGTTTGATAGCGCTCTTTGTCTTCTTCGTCCGGTTTACGTTTAATGTATTTAGGTAAAGGAGTTTCGCCCAGCTTTTCTAACTGCGCTCTGAAACTGGCTTCATCACCCTCCCATAAAAAACGGATGGTTCTTCCTCGGCTGGTTGTATTGTCAATTACTTCCGCAACCAGGTCCTCGTTATCTCCAAAATACAGTTTGTTACCCACTCTTATTTTACGAGCAGGGTCTACGATCACATCCCAAAGGCGGTTGGGTTTGTTTAATTCTCTCAGCAGGAATACTTCAATTTTTGCTCCTGTTTTTTCTTTCCTCCCGTACATACGTGCAGGGAAAACCTTGGTGTTATTCACTACAAAGCAATCCTTGTCATCAAAATAATCCATGATGTCACGGAAATGCTTGTTTTCAATTACACCAGTGTGACGGTGAACCACCATCAAACGGGAATCCTCTCTTTTTTTTGCAGGTGTCTGCGCAATAAGATTAAGAGGCAAATCAAAACGGAATTGCGAAAGCTTCATGCGTTAGTATTTTCTACCAATTCTGCAAACGCATTCCGAACGGAAGGCACTGATCCTAAAGATTCCTCTCCGGCCTTACGGCGCCGGGTTTGGTTGGCAGGACTGCTTTTAATAAGTGCGCAAAGGTAAGAAATCGAAGAGCCGTTTCCAAGTTTATTTGAAACGGTAATTGCAGTTAGCAGATTATCAAAACTTTAGGTGGCGAACCGTTAATCCGTCGTTGATCAACTGTTTGAGCGAATCGATTCCAATGCGGAGATGGTCCTCCACATATTTTCGGGTAACCTCTTTGTCGCTTTCCTCTGTTTTAACCCCTTCTGGTATCATGGGTTGGTCGCTGACTAATAAAAGCGCACCTGTGGGGAGTTTATTGTAAAAGCCAACAGCAAAAATGGTTGCAGTCTCCATGTCAATTGCATAAGCCCTGATTTTTTGTAAATATTCCTTGAATTCCTCATCGTGTTCCCAAACACGTCGGTTGGTGGTGTATACGGTACCCGTCCAATAATCTACCTCATAGTCACGTATCGTGGTTGAAACAGCTTTTTGTAAGGCGAACGCAGGAAGGGCTGGCACTTCAGTTGGAAAATAGTCATTAGAGGTGCCCTCGCCTCTGATGGCTGCAATGGGAAGAATTAAATCGCCTATTTTATTTCGCTTTTTTAGCCCCCCGCATTTTCCTAAAAAAAGTACAGCCTTGGGTTCTACGGCTGTTAATAAATCCATTACCGTGGCAGCAGTAGGGCTGCCCATCCCAAAGTTTATAATACTGATGTCATTGGCCGTTGCGCATTGCATGGGCTTGCCAATTCCCTTTACTTCAACCTGGTTCCATTGTGCAAACAGTGTTACGTAATGACTAAAATTGGTGAGTAATATATATTTCCCAAAGCTATCCAGGTTCTCTCCGGTGTATCGGGGCAACCAGTTTTGTACTATATCTTCTTTTGTCTTCATGACATAAAGTTAACCAATTAACTTCGATTCATGATTGAGTTAGATTATCCTGCAGTAGAATTACATGAGCGCCAACAGGGTAGAGTAGCTCAACTTTTTGATCCTTTTCGTAAAAGTTGGGTGCAACGCACACCTGAAGAGTGGGTGCGCCAACAATTTCTTCAACTTTTAGTACATAAGCATCATTATCCGGTTTCGTTAATTGCTGTTGAAAAAAGCATTCAAGTAGGCTTGGTCACCAAGCGATTTGACATTTTGATCTACGACAAGGGTCTTGCACCCTGGATGCTGATTGAATGTAAAGCGCCCTCGGTAAAATTAGACCACACTGTGTTGGAGCAAGTGATACAATATAATATGGGTGTTCCAGTTTCTTATATGATTATTGTGAATGGCCCTATTTGTCATGGCTGGAAGCGAGTAAATGGCCAGCTTGCTGCACTTGAAAAAATACCTGATTTTTCTGTGTAAGTACCTTGTTGAATAGAATAGTTACCGATTAGACTTTCGGTCAAACTATTCCTATGAGAAATTTGCTCCTTTCGCTATTAGTCTGCTTGCTGATTCTGAGTTGCAGAAAAACAGATTCTGTAAGCATTATTGATAGTACACAAAATAAAAGATCAACTGTTGATACACTTCGGATAATTATTCAGCAATCGCTTATTAATAAAGGAAATTTCGAATGGGCATCTGTATCTCCTGCTCTACTTTGGTCAGCCATACAACGCAGTAATGGAGTTGTATCGGTGGGTTATCAGATCGCAGCAAAATCGTTTCGGGAAGACCAATTAGCCACAATTGATATCAAGGCAAGGGAGTGGTTGGACGCCAAACAGATTTTATTAGAGGAACTTTTACTTCTTGAACAGAGGCTTAATCCTGCGTTGGCATTGACCTCTATTTTGCCTTGGGAGGAGCATGTTCTTCCAGTTATTAATATCGTGCTAAAAAATCCCCACTCATTATCTTATTTGTTACAGTCTCCATTGGTGCGTTATGTGGAACCCATGGAATATGATCAGCTTTTATTTGCTGTAGAGGACCAGAGATTCAGTGGGTGCGCCAGTAATCTTCCTACCCGCGGTTTAGTACCAGGTGTGCATTATGGTGTTGTTACGCCAAACGTAAAAGCATCATGGAATTATCCAGCACATGGGATATTGGATGCCTGGCGCTATGTATCGGGAAAGGGCATTAAAGTTTTTTTGATCGATACAGGAATTGGCTATGATCAAGAATGTCTGGGTGTCAACTTTAATCAGGGATTTTCAGGTGCCAGAACCCTGGAGCGGCTGGTAACATTGCCCCGAAAACGATTCTTAGGTATTATCAACCTGGGCCCTGTTGAAACTCCGGAGGACAGATGCGGTCATGGGACGGCAATGGCTGGGGTATTGGCTGCACCCAGGGGAATCAGCGGAAATATGGTGGGAATTGCTTACAATTCCAACTTGGTTACCTGCAGAGCAGCTGCAGATGTTTTTATTGATGAGGCCCGAGAAGTAAAAGGGGTAAGCGATGCATTCACTACGGCGGCGCAACGTGCAGATGTGAAAGTGATCAGCATGAGTATGGGTAGAATAACGGTCAGTTCCCAAATAAGAGATGCCATCCAATATGCACATGCCAAAGGAAAATTGATTTTTTGTGCAGCAGGTACTTCTTTTGCATTTACGGCAAATTGGGCGGGTGTGGTTTTCCCGGCAACACTTCCGGAAGTGCAAGCTGTTACCGGAGTAAAACAATTCACAAATTTTGAAGCCTGCACACTATGCCATTCTGGCCCCGAAGTTGATTTTGTGGTAGAGATGGAACGGGCCGGGGATGCAACCCATCCTCTAACAGTTGCGGATCGTGGAAATGAGCCCTCCACCATTGGAGGTTCATCAGTGGCAACCGTGTCAATGGCAGCTATGACAGCATTAGTATGGAGCCGATTCCCTTACTACTCTCGGGATCAGATTTTAACTCTGCTGGAACGTTATAGTACTTATTATCCGCAGCGGGATTCAAGGTGGGGTTGGGGCAAATTTCAGCCGGTACTGGCTGTTGACTGAAAGAGGAGTACCACTTTTTCAGATAAAAAAAGCTGTCCGACCTGGACAGCTTTAATTTTGTATTAAAGGAATTTTTATGGAAATATCCCTAGCTCAGCATAGATTATTGCAACCTTGTTAATGGCTACAACATAGGCTGCGGTACGCATATCGGGTATGGCAGGGTTTTCTTTCCATACGGTCATGATCTCATGTGTTGCGTTGATCATGGTTTCTTCCAATCCACTATAAACAAAATCTACTTCATCAGGGCCGCGCATAATTAATTCCCTGGCGTGAGCATTTGATTTTTTCCCTGTCAATTCTTCAATTTGGTTCAGGATGCTGCTATGTACGTTTTCAGTAAAGCGCTTCTCCATTCTACCGTATCTGACATGACTTAAATTCTTAAGCCACTCGAAATAGGATACGGTTACCCCTCCTGCATTCAAATACATGTCAGGAATTACAATGGTTCCCTTTTTAGCAAAGTAGTCATCTGCCTCAGGGGTTAATGGACCATTGGCCCCTTCTCCTATGATCTTAGCTTTTATGCGGGGGGCGTTTTCCTCATTGATCACGTTCTCCAAAGCGGCGGGGATAAGAATGTCACATTCAAGCTCAAGGGCTTCATTAGCATGCTTAATGTGTTTAGCTCCGGGGAAATTTAATATTGACCCTGATTTTTTCCGATGTTGAAATACAGCTTCAACATCTAATCCTTTTTCATCAAATATGGCTCCTTCGTATTCGGCTAAGGCTATTACTTTTGCGCCTGCAAGCTGAAAAAAATGAGCTGCCCAATATCCCACATTGCCCAAACCCTGGACAATGACCCTCTTATTTTCAATACCTAATGGCAAACTTAGTTTGCTCATGATGTCAGGGATATTACAAACCTCTCTGGTGCCATAGAATACACCAAGGCCAGTGGCTTCTCTTCTTCCTCTCACACCTCCCTGCGTGATTGGTTTACCGGTCACGCAACCAGCTGCATCCAGCTCGCCAGATCTCATAGAAACATAGGTATCCAGCACCCAAGACATCTCGCGTTCTCCGGTTCCGTAATCCGGCGCTGGTACATCAATTCCAGGGCCAATGAAATTCTTTTTGATCAGCTCTGATGTATAACGTCGGGTAATGCGCTCTAATTCACCAACCGAATATTTTTTTGGGTCTATTTTGATCCCCCCCTTTCCTCCACCAAAAGGAACATTCACAATGGTGCATTTATAGGTCATCAACGCGGCTAGGGCCATCACTTCATCCTGATTGACCTCAGCAGCAAATCGAATTCCTCCTTTACAAGGAGTCTTATGGTGAGAATGCTGGACACGATAAGCTTCGATTACTTCAATTTCTCCGTTGTCTCTTTTGATCGGGAATCGAAGCTGAAGCACCGCATTACATTGTCTGATATGATTGAGTAATCCAGAATCCCATTTTGTGAATCGGGCAGCCTTATCGAAACTTCTTTCTACGGCTCCGAAAAAACTGTAATTTTTGTCCGACATAAATTGTTTTTTTGTTTGAGCAATCGTTTTGTATTGGCTTATTTTAAGTTCTCCATTTTAGCAATCTTTCTGTCAAGTCGAATCAGGTAGAGAATTAACCCGGCGAGAATCGCTAACATAACGGCAACAACAACATAAATACGGCCATCACTTCGCATCAGGTGGGCCATTTCAGCTTTAGGGGCTTGACTTAATAGTGGTTGATTAAACAGGAGAAATATGGCAGCAAGGGGTAATAATTTTTTCATAATCCAAATTTTTTACCGGCAAGCACCTGTAAGCGAATTTTTAACTGGGTTATCCAAATTCCTAAAAGCGTCCACCCTACTACAGCAGGGTAGAAGACAATTCGCATATCAGCGCTAATGTCATTTTCAACATCGAGAGCAGGATTGCCTTCATTTCCAGGATGCAGACTGGGAAGCACGCGTGGAAGAATCCATATGGCCGGGAATAACAGCACAAAAGCAAATATGTTGTAAACAGCACTTATCCTTGCTCTTTTGTCTATATCGTTTATGGAATCTCTGAGAATCATATATGCAGCATAAACCAATAAGGCAACCGCTGCTCCAATAAGTTTGGGATCCCTTGCGATGGTGCTAAAAGAATCGAGTAGGGGAATATTGGGATCTGCCCAAGTAAATGAAGCCCAGATAGCACCAGTCCCATACCCTAATAGCCCAAAAAGGATCCCCGTTCCTGCATATAATCGAGCTGCGCGATCAAGCTTGGGCTGCAGGGTGCTGAGATAACGAATAGAATGAACTAGAGAGATCATGAAAAGTATCATCATGGCAAACCACATGCAAACATGAAAATAAAGATTGCGAATGGTTTCCTGCAGTGGGGGAAGTCGGGGTACTGGTCCCAACAAGCCCGCTATAAATGTGTAGGCGAGCAATAAGATTGTCAATATCTTCCACCAATGCTTCTTCATGAATTTCCACTGCAAAATTAAGGAGATAGGATCAAAAGGGCAGATTAAACACTTAGTCTTTCCACAAAAACGGGAATAGAATCACGGCTAACAAGATAACCAGTGCATCCAGTGCCAGTAACAACAAAATGGTTGGAATGGGTATGCTTACTAAGGGAGAAAATGCGGTTGAGGATAGTCTCATCAATAACACCACTTGCGGAATTATTACTGGGAAGCCCATAATGGCCATCACAGCGGCATTTTGTTGAGCACGGGCGGCAATGGCCGCCAAAAAGCCAAAAACTAAACTCAGACTAAAGCCTCCTAAAAAAACCATTCCAACAAAAGCTCCCATCTTATCTACCGGGTTTCCCATCAATACTAAGAAAAACAGGAGACTGATGGCGCTCATCGCCAACATCAATATACCATTGTAAAATAATTTGGCAAGGATAAAGCTGGTAGGGTGGTTAAGTGTAAAGTAATAAAGCATTCTGCCTCTGCTTTCTTGTAAAAAGGCTTTAGCCACTGCGTTTATACATATAAAAAGTTGTGTTATCCAAAATAATCCATTCCATATATTGGCTTCCGGCGACTCAATGGCCATGAAAAGAAGAAAAAGAGTAGCAGCACCATAAAGCAGCAAGCCATAGAAGCTATATTGTTGCCGAAGCTCCAAGAGGAGATCTTTTTTTATGAGAGAAAAAATATGGCTCATACATTAGGATTGCTGATAACACTTGCGACAACGCGCTTCATAGGAGTCAGTTGCGCCCAACATTACTTGTTCCTCGTTCGCTACTTTTCGATAGGAATAATTGGCAATTCCGCCACATTGTTGACAGATCGCATGCAGTTTTGTTACATAATCTGCCTTTGCCAGGATTTGTGGCATTGGACCAAATGGTTTCCCTAAATAATCCATATCTAATCCTGCTACTATTACGCGAATTCCCCGGAATGCCAATAAGTCGCAACAGTCAGCAATTTCCGGGTCAAAAAATTGCGCTTCATCAATACCAACAACATCGACATTCTCGATTTTATTAAAAATCTCTTTTGATATCCGAATGGGGATTGAGTCAAAAAAGTTTGTATCATGGGATACGATCTTTTCTTCCGCATATCGATTGTCAATAAATGGTTTGAAAACAGCAATGCGCTGGTTGGCAATCCGAACACGTTTAAGGCGTCTGATCAGTTCCTCTGTTTTTCCACTAAACATTGATCCGCATATTACTTCTATGCTTCCTTTTCTTTCACCACTATTATTGGGTTCTATAAACATCTATTGCAGAATTATGTTGAAAGGTACAGTGACTTTAATTGAATGCCCATCTTTTTCTGATAAAATCCATAATCGTTGCAGTGGCTCCTTTTTTTGAGTGAACATATTGGTAAGCTGCATCACCCATTTTAGTAAGTTTTAAAGGATCAGTAAGTAATGATTTTAGGTGAAGCCCAAGCATATTACCGGGATCCTCATCGGTTTGCAGGGCTATCGCGCCCTTGATGGCGATCAATTCAACAGCTTCCAGAGATCGCTGGTGGTGCGGTCCAAAAAAAACGGGCACTCCATAAACAGCCGCTTCGAGGATATTATGAATGCCAGGAAATTTAAAGCCCCCGCCTACATAGGCAAAGGTAGCATAACGATAAAGCGAAGAAAGTATTCCAATCGAATCGATAATTAATACAGAGGTAGCTGGGGTAGGGGCGTGCTGATAGGTTGAAAATAATTGAGCTGTTGGGAAAAGTAATTGCAGCTCTTTCAAATGGTTGACATTTACTTCATGAGGAGCAATGATAAGCTTGAGATCGGATAAGGCAGGATTTTCAAACGCACGTGCTATGACCCTTTCATCCCCAGGCCAGGTACTGCCAGCCACAAGTAATGAACTATCTCCTTTAAATTGTTCTATGACCTTAAAAGATGTATGGTTTTCGGCGATCTCAATTACCCGGTCAAATCGAGTATCTCCTGCAATGGAACTGATCGATCCCAATCCCATTTTATTCAGTAAGGCTAGCGATTGCTTATCCTGCACAAACAAATGATCAAATCGAGCTGCCATTTTTCTGTAGATAGCTCCATACCATCTAAAAAAAGACATTTCTTTTCTGAATAGCGCGGCGATCAGCAAGAGAGGTATTTTCCTGTAGCTTATTTTCTTTAAGTAATAAAACCAGAACTCGTATTTGACAAAAAGAACCAGTTCAGGGTGTGCAATATCCAAAAAACGTTTAGCGGTTTTAGGTCCATCCATGGGCAAATAAAACACCCAGTCAGCTCCCTTGTAATTTTTTTGTACCTCATAGCCGGAGGGCGAAAAAAAAGTGAGTAGTATCTTATGCGTAGGATATGCTGTTCTTAGTTGTTCAATCAGTGGTCTTCCTTGTTCAAATTCGCCAAGTGATGCTACATGCATCCAAATTACCCGATCCTGAGGATTAATTTGAGATCGCATTTTTTTTAATCCCCCTTTTCGTCCCATTACCCAGGACCTTGCCTTGCCATGGAAGGGCGCGGCCACCCAAAGACAAATTTTAAAAAACAATAAAAAAATATGGTAAAACACCAGGTACAAGGCTATTCGTTTAAGGTGTTGCAAAGTTAGTTGCATTAGATTGAACTGTATTCATTTCGTTACTTTTGTCAATCATTGATTAAGCTATGCGCCCCATTCAAATGGTAGATACTAAAACACAGTATCTCAGAATTAAACAAGAAGTAGATGATGCCGTTCAACAGGTGATGGAGAGTAGCGCCTTTATCAACGGGCCTGCTGTTGCTGCTTTTTCTCAATCCTTGTCAGCTTATTTGGGTGTTAAGCATGTAATTCCTTGCGCCAATGGTACGGATGCTTTGCAAATTGCAATGATGGCTTTGGGTTTACAACCTGGCGATGAAGTGATAACTCCATCTTTTACGTATATCGCAACCACGGAAGTAATCGGCTTATTGAGGTTGAAACCAGTTTTTGTTGAAGTGGATCAACATACTTTTTGTATGGATCCTGCCTCTTTGCGGAAGGCTATTACCCTGCGAACCAAAGCTATTGTGCCGGTTCATTTATATGGGCAGTCTGCGCCGATGGAAGAAATTCTTCAGATAGCTCAGGAGCACAATCTGTTTGTTATTGAGGACAATGCACAGGCAATCGGAGGCCGATACCAGTTTAGTGATGGGGTAAAAAAGATGACGGGCACAATTGGACATATTGGTTGCACTTCCTTTTATCCCTCAAAAAATTTAGGGGCCTTTGGCGATGGAGGGGCAATATTCACTAATGACGATGCATTAGCAAACCGCATAGCTATGATTGCTAATCATGGACAAAGCAAACGTTATTACCATGATGTGGTGGGTTGCAATAGCCGATTGGATGCTATACAAGCTGCCCTATTATCAGTAAAGTTGAAGTATCTTGATTCTTACAACCTGGCCCGTAAAACAGCCGCTGATTTTTATGACCAGGCTTTTGCCTCTTGCGCGTCATTGACTACTCCTTACAGGGCTCCTTATGCAGATCATGTTTTCCACCAATACACCTTGCTGCTTGAAGGAGTAGATCGTGATCAATTAGCAGCCTTTCTCAGCGAAAGGCAAATTCCTTCCATGATCTATTATCCTGTGCCTGGCCATCGTCAAAAAATGTTTGGTCTCTCAGGAACTTCGCTTCCTGACCTGCCAGTAACAGATTGGCTAACGGAACGTGTTTTTTCCCTTCCGATTCATACGGAACTAGATCAAGAGCAATTAGCTGCCATTTCCGGTGCCGTTTTGGAATTTATTGGATAATTAGTTTTATGTCTGACAAACCGCTTAACCGATTTCTCGATAGGTTTGACTCGATAGCAGTTATCGGTTTGGGCTATACAGGATTGCCCCTTGCTCTTCGGTTAGCGGAACGATTTAGTGTGATTGGTTATGATAGCGATCCAGTCCGTATCCAGCAGTTGCAAGAGGGGTATGATTCAAATCATGAGCTTGAGTTAGGTCAGTTTCCTGATTTATTACCCGTTTTTACCAGTGACCTATTGCAATTGACCCATGCATCAGTTTATATTATTGCGGTTCCAACGCCAGTTGATAAAAACAATTTGCCTGATTTACGCTTTTTAAAAGAAGCCGTTGAGCAAATTGGCAAATTTTTAAAAAACGGGGATTGTGTAGTGGTTGAGTCAACTGTTTATCCGGGTTGTACAGAAGAATTTTGTGCTCCCTTATTGGAAAAGATTTCTGGTCTTCAGCTAGACAAGGATTTTTCAATGGGATATTCCCCCGAGAGAATAAGTCCGGGGGATGCAGTCCATCATATAGGTGCGGTTATTAAATTGGTGGCGGCATCCGATCCTGTTACTTTACGCTTCCTGACTCAATTATATCAGCAAGTAACTATGGCGGGTGTTCATGCCTGTGTGTCGATTCGGGTTGCGGAGGCAGCAAAGTTAACCGAGAATATTCAGCGAGATGTAAATATTGCTTTGTTGAATGAGCTGTCTTCTGTTTATGAGACATTAGGTATTGATCCTGGGGCTGTTTGGGAGGCGGCAGCTACAAAATGGAATTTTTTGCCTTTTCGCCCAGGTCTTGCCGGAGGACATTGTATTAGCGTGGATCCATATTATCTGATTAATGCCATTAAAGAACAAGGGGGAAAAGCTTCGCTTGTTGAAGAGTCAAGACGCATTAACGAAGGGATGGTTGCACGTATAGCTGCTCAAGTGTTTCAGCATTTTCAATCTACTATCATTGGAAATGATAAAAAACGGGTTTTGGTTCTGGGGGCCAGTTTTAAGCCTGATGTAAGAGACTTCCGAAATTCAAAACCTGTGGCACTGACCAAATTATTGATGAGAAATAACATTGAGGTTGAACTGGTTGATCCCTTGGTTGATGGTCAACATCTTGAGAAGGTATCTGGTTTGCGACTGACTAGTCAGCCAACTGGCTATTATCAGGTAATGATCATAGCGGTTAATCATACCGTATTTAAAGAACTGGAAGAAAGCTATTTTTGTAACTGCACCAGTGATACTTCCCTGGTTATAGATTTAACAGGGGAATACAAGCGTGTAATCTCTAATCGAAAATACTGGACTATTTAACATGTCATTTACTACTACTCAACTTCCTGGTTTGCTCATCTTTGAACCCCAAGTCCATAGGGATGGTCGTGGATATTTTTTCGAGTCTTACAACCAAAATACTTTCAAGGAGCAGGGGTTTGATTTTCATTGGGTACAAGACAATCAATCTTCCTCCAGTTATGGGGTGATCCGTGGATTGCATTTTCAAACCCCACCTCATGCACAAACAAAACTAATTCAAGTGGTACGGGGAAGTATTTTGGATGTGGTTGTTGATATCAGAAAAGGGTCCCCAACCTATGGGCAAGTGTTTGCCCTTGAATTAAGTAGTGAAAATAAAAAGCAGCTACTGGTGCCTCGTGGTTTTGCGCATGGATTTTCTGTACTCAGTGAGCAGACTGTGGTTTTATACAAGTGTGACGCATTGTATAATAAGCCCAGTGAGCAAGGAATCCTATTCTCTGACCCTGGCCTTGATATTGATTGGAAAATACAGCCAGGAAAAGAGATCGTGTCGGATAAGGACCAAACGCTTCCTATGCTCAGTGATTTTGATTCCCCCTTTTATTTTTAAGAAACGTGAATGAAGTAAATGATAATAGGCCATTGGTATTGGTAACTGGTGCCAACGGGCAATTGGGTAAGGAACTGCAAAGACTTGAAAAAAAATGGTCCTCGTTCAGATTTCTATTCTTGTCTCGTGAGGATTTGCCTATTCATCATTTTGAACTTGTTCGTAATTATTTTAAAGGATGCAGACCTGCTGTGCTGATAAATTGCGCAGCTTATACGGCTGTCGATAAAGCTGAGCAAGAGCCTTTGTTGGCGCATCAGATTAATGCCGAAGCGGTTGGAGTACTATCCGCAATTTGTGCGGCCAATCACTGCAGGTTCATTCATGTTTCAACTGATTATGTTTTTGACGGTACTGCAACAATAGCCTATACGGAAAGGGATATAGCATCCCCTCAAAGTGTATATGGGCAAACAAAATATGAGGGGGAGAAGCAAGCGCTATTGGCTAACCCAGATGCTTTAATTATCCGTACTTCGTGGGTCTATTCTTCCTTTGGAAAAAACTTTGTAAAAACCATGATTCGGTTCTTAGGGGAGAAGCCTCAGGTCAGTGTTGTCGTGGATCAATTTGGGTCTCCTACATTTGCGGCCGATCTGGCTAATGCAATACTTCAAATTTCATCTTCAAACAATTGGATTTCAGGGATATATAATTATTCTAACGGAGGGGTAATTAATTGGTTCCAATTTGCCTGTGCAATTAGAGAAATGATAGGATCTTCCACTCCAATAAAGGGTATTTCAACTGCTGAATATTTAACTCCCGCAAAACGTCCGGCATGGTCAGTGCTGAACACTTCTAAAATTGTAGCTACCTACGGGGTAACTATCAGAGATTGGCGGGAGAGTTTGGCCCAGTGTTTGAGTGAAATGGGAGATTAGGCAGATTAAAAGCAAGCTTTGCATGCCTCTCGAATAAAAAACCCTGGCAATGTTGCCAGGGTTTACAGCTGGCCCATAAGGATTACTTCGCTCCTACGGAGCTCAGTGATCCGCTAATGTTCTCAATTTGCTGACCCATAAGGATTCGAACCTTAACAGACAGAACCAAAATCTGTAGTGCTACCGTTACACCATGGGTCAATCCAATTCCGTAAACGGGAGTGCAAAAATAGGGCAGTTCGGCTTTTGCCCCAAACGGAATTTGACATGTTAAACCGCTTTTACAGTTATCAGGAAATAATTCTTTTTTCCCTTTTGAATAAGGATATACCGGTTGTGAAGAAGAAAGGATTCATTTACTATAAAGTCTACAGTTTCTACTTTTTTTCGGTTAATACTTACTCCACCCCCTTGAGTTGTTTTTCTGGCTTCTCCTTTACTGGGGAATATGCCAGTAATGGCTAATAATGTTACCATATCAACTCCTTCTTTAAGGATCTTGCGTTCAATCTCAACTTTTACTATTCCTTGTATTTGTTCCAGGTCAGCTTCAGCTAAAGACTCAATTGGGGCTTGCTGATTGGAAAATAATTTTTCAGTGGTTTCAATCGCTTTGGTCAACTCTTCCTGACCATGCACAAAACTGGTGATTTCGGCGGCCACTATTCGTTGGAGTGTCCGAGCAGCGGGATTTTGTTCATGTAATTCAGTGATCTTTTCAATGTCTTCCTGCGTCATAAACGTGAATAGCTTTATCCAACGTGTTGCATCAGCGTCACTCGCATTGAGCCAAAATTGATAGAACTGGTAAGGGGAAGTTTTGGCGGGGTCAAGCCAAATATTCCCTGCATCCGTTTTTCCGAACTTTCCACCACCTGATTTAGTCATTAACGGATTGGTGAATACAAATGCTTCGCCTCCGCATTTTCTTCGAATCAGTTCTGTGCCGGTAGTCATGTTGCCCCATTGATCACTTCCACCCATTTGGAGTTTACATTGTTTATGTTGGTGCAGCCAATAGAAATCGTAGGCTTGCATAAGTTGATAAGCAAATTCAGTGTAGCTAATTCCCGAATCACCTTCGATCCTTTTCTTAACACTATCCTTGGCCATCATATAGTTGACCGTAATATGCTTTCCTGTATCTCTAAGGAAATCTATAAAAGTGATCGACTTAAACCAATCGTAGTTATTTACTAACTCAGCCGCATTGGGCAGTAAGGGAGAAAAGTTTAAGAATTTCGCAAGTTGCGCTTTTACTCCAATTATATTTCGTTGCAGGGTCTCTTCATTCAATAAATTTCTTTCTTCACTTTTTCCACTGGGATCACCAACCATTCCGGTGGCCCCGCCAACGAGGGCTATGGGCTTATGCCCAGCTTTTTGAAGATGAACCAGCAGCAGTATGGGAACTAGGCTGCCAATATGCAGACTATCCGCTGTTGGATCAAAGCCAATGTATCCGGTTGTCATTTCTTTTTCTAATTGTTCCCGGGTACCTGGCATGATATCCTGAATCATACCTCTCCAACTCAGTTCGTCCAGCAAATTCATTAAAGATTAGTTTTCGCAAATGTAATATACCCCTTTTACAATATGCCAATCTGTGTCAAACATTAACAGGTTTGGACCCCGTTTAAATTTCACACTATCATTTGCGGTACTAAAGAAAGTGGGCATTCACCCCGCTAAGAAGTTGAACCTTTACTGCTTTATAAGCGTTACTTTTGCCTCCTGTTTTTAGTTAGTATATGCCTAAAATCGGAATTAATATAGCAACGGGTAGTCTGCAGCAAACAGAAATGATCGTGGGGATTGATTTGGGAACCACCAACAGCTTGGTTGCAATTGTTCATCCTGATACAAGAACGCCATTTGTTTTAAAAGATCAAAGTGGACTTGCGCTGATCCCTTCTATATTGCATATTGGAAAGCAGGGAAACATTACGGTTGGCGAGGCAGCCCGCCCTTTTTTGCAAACTGAACCTGCTCAAACTATCTTTTCAGTCAAGCGATTGATGGGAAAATCTTATCAGGATCTTGCCAAAAGTCAGGATCTTTTTACTTATAAATTTAGTGAAGAGGATAGGGAGGGTTTAGTAAAAATCCAGGTTGAGCAGCAGTATTTTTCTCCTATTGAACTCTCTTCTTTTATTCTGCGCGAACTGAAGAGTAGGGCAGAGCATATGCTTAAAACGCCAGTATCCAAGGCGGTAATCACAGTGCCAGCTTACTTTAACGATGCACAACGACAAGCTACTCGTGATGCTGGTAAACTAGCCGGGCTAGACGTTTTACGGATTATTAATGAGCCAACAGCTGCGAGCCTTGCCTACGGGCTTGGCGTGTCAGCAGCGGAAAGCAAAACCATTGCCGTGTATGATCTGGGGGGAGGAACTTTTGATGTATCAATACTTCAAATTAATAATGGGATTTTTGAGGTTCTCTCTACACATGGAGATACTTATTTAGGGGGTGACGACGTGGATCGAGCCATTGTTGATTTCTGGTTACAACAAATTCCGGAAGTACAAGGACCTCAAAAAGAGAACAGCACCACGTTACAGTCTTACCGCCTTGCGGCCATTCAGGTCAAACATCAATTAACAACCCATCCCATTGCCGAGGGAATCGTGGAAGGACAAACTTTTTCACTTGATCAAACACAACTGGAACAAATCGTAATGCCCTTGGTTGAAAGAACATTAAATTGTTGTCAACAGGCATTGGTTGATGCGAAGCTTGCTGTTCAAAACATTGATGAAGTGGTTCTGGTGGGCGGTTCAACTCGAATGCCTGCTATCAAAAAAAAGGTGACTGCATTTTTTGGAAGACCTGTTCATGATACACTGGACCCAGATCAGGTAGTGGCCTTGGGTGCCGCAATTCAAGCTGATATTTTGGCTGGGAATAACAAAGACTTTTTATTGCTGGATATCACGCCTCTTTCTTTGGGTATTGAAACAATTGGGGGCCTGATGGATGTATTAATTCCGCGCAACGCTAAGATCCCTTCGCGTATAGCCAGACAATATACTACGCAACAAGATGGACAGGATAGCATGCGAATAGCTGTTTACCAGGGAGAGCGGGATATGGTTCAAGATAATAGAAAGCTGGGGGAGTTTAATCTCACAGGCATACCGGGGATGCCTGCGGGGTTACCGAAAGTAGAGGTTGCTTTTGTGATCAATGCTGACGGCATTCTTACAGTCCGTGCCAAAGAACTTCGGAGTGGGGTTGAACAACAAATTGCAATCAAACCGCAATATGGTTTGACGGATCATGAGGTGGAGCGATTATTGTTGGAAAGCATCACTCATGCAAAAGATGATATTAGCAAAAGGGCATTGGTTGAGGCGCGCACTGAGGGTGAGCAGCTAATGAAAACAACGGAGAAATTTGTCACTAAGCATGCTGCATTGTTGTCAAAAGAAGAACTGTCAGCAACCGCGGCTGCTATGCAGGCCTTGCAATTAGCGCTGACCATGCAAGATAAAAGTCTGATAAACCAGCGAATGGAGGCCTTGAATGAAATTAGCCGCCCTTATGCAGAAAGGGTTATGGACCGGGCTGTTTCTGCCGCCTTGAGTGGGCAAAAGATCAAGTAGTTTTTTTTATTTCCAAATTCCCCTAACTTCGCACCTCCATTAAAGGAGGTATTATTTATGTTAATTATCGATTCTAAAGATTGCGAAAACATTGACAAGGCGTTGAAGAAGTACAAAAAGAAATTTGAAAAGTCTAAAACACTTATTCAACTCCGTGAACGTCAAAGTTTTACCAAACCTTCCGTAAAGCGTCGTGGGGAGGTATTAAAGGCAATCTATCGCCAACAATTGGCATCTGGTAAGATTGAAGGTTAATTTTTTTTACTACTAAAAATACTAACCCGCGGTTCTGCTGCGGGTTTTTTTATTTATTGGCCTCATAAGTTTTGTAGTTTTAATTATGCAAAAGGAGGAAGCCATTGGAGCGTTGATTGATCAGTTTATCGACCACATTAAGTTTGAACGAAGGCTCTCTGCACATACACAAACAGCTTATCGTAAAGATCTGTTTGACTGGTCTCATTTTTTGGCGCAGGAAATGAATGTGGAGCGCATTTCCCAAGTTAGTCCCTCCTTCATCAGAAGTTGGCTAGCTTCCTTACGTGATGCGGGAGTCACTCCTCGCAGTATTATAAGGAAGATCTCCGCACTAAAGTCTTTTTATAAATTATTAATCCGAAACGGGGTATTGTCCATTAGCCCCATGTCACAAATTACGCCCCCAAAAATGGGGAAATCACTTCCCGTTTTTATTAAGGAAGATGAAGCGGTGGCGCTAGGAGAATTGGTGGCAGTGTCCAGTGAAGATTGGAAGGGAATGAATACACGTCTGTTGGTTACCTTGTTTTATTACACGGGAATGCGTTTGAGCGAACTAATTAATTTAAAAGACCAACAAGTGGAATTGGACCGGGGGCAACTAAAAGTGTTAGGTAAGGGAAATAAAGAACGCATACTTCCGCTCCATGCAGCAATAATCCAAGTGATTAAGGATTATATATTTAAAAGGGACCAATTATTTACAGAGAAGGATTCCTATTTATTGCTTACCGAAAAGGGTAAAAGAATGTATCCTCGTTATGCCTGGCAATTGGTCAATCAGGTATTAGCGGCTGCAACCACTGTTCAAAAGAAAAGTCCACACGTGCTTAGGCATAGTTTTGCAACACACCTGCTTAACAATGGGGCCGATCTAAATGCTGTTAAAGAGTTGTTGGGCCACAGCAGTTTGGCCGCAACGCAGGTGTATACTCACAATACAATTGAAAAGCTGAAGGAGGTCCACAAAAAGGCCCATCCCCGTCGTTAAGGGCCTGTTAATATGGATGCTGATTTTTTGCAATAGTTTGGGGAAAAATGTAAATTACCCGTAACTAAATTTTTCAGTCGTGAACACAAAAATCCAAACAGTACACTTTGTACCCGCCACTAATTTGATTGAGTTAGTGAAAAGAAAAATAGGGAGGTTATCCAATTTCGAAAGTCGAATTACAGATGTTTGTGTTTTTCTCAAACTGGATAATATGGCTCACCATATTAAAGACAAGGTCGTGGAAATTCGGGTGCACATACCACGTTATGACTTTTTTGTAAAAGCTACCAGTAAAAATTTTGAGCATTCCGTTGGGGATGCTTTTGCCTCCATAACCAAATATATGAAGCGGAAAAAAGATCGTGAACTGACCACCAACTAGGTTTATTGGCCGCATTGATTTTTTTATGCCGGGAACGGGTAAAAAATCGACTTAAAATTTTTCCAGTTTCCAAATTCCCTTAACTTTGCCTTCCCAAATTTTTGGGGTAGCTCTTTATTGCCCGGATTGGGTGAATTTGATCTCGTGCGATCTGGTTTGGCCAACTCACCAGCAATTGGCAAAGAAAACAGGCCACCTTAGCTCAGCTGGTAGAGCAACTGATTTGTAATCAGTAGGTCGCCAGTTCGATTCTGGCAGGTGGCTCAGGGCGGGCAAGTAGCCAAGTGGCCAACGGCAACAGACTGTAAATCTGTCCTCTTCGGAGTTCGGTGGTTCGAATCCATCCTTGCCCACAACAATTTCAACGTTACAAGAACAACGAAATTGTTAAGATAAAATTGAAATCACGACGGTTCCGAAAGGGGTCCAAAAGCGGGAGTAGCTCATTTGGTAGAGCGGTAGCCTTCCAAGCTTCAGGTGGCCGGTTCGAGCCCGGTCTCCCGCTCAAGTTGAGAATAGTCGGAAGTAGGCTCTCGGGCTATATCAGCCGTTGTAGCTCAGTGGTAGAGCACTTCCTTGGTAAGGAAGAGGTCGTGAGTTCAATTCTCATCAACGGCTCAAGAAGTAAAAAGAATTTTGTAAATATAAATTGTCAACACAACCTAAAAACCGATAAAAATGTCAAAAGAGACCTTTAAGCGGGACAAACCCCACGTTAACGTAGGTACCATTGGGCACATCGACCATGGTAAAACTACCCTGACTGCTGCCATCACTACAATTTTGGCTGCAAAAGGTATGGCGCAGGCCAAGAAGTACGAAGAAATCGATGCTGCCCCTGAAGAGAAGGAGCGTGGTATCACCATTAACACAGCTCACGTTGAGTATCAAACTGAGAAACGTCACTATGCACACGTGGACTGTCCTGGTCACGCTGACTATGTAAAAAATATGATTACAGGTGCCGCCCAGATGGACGGTGCAATTCTTGTTGTGGCTGCTACGGATGGTCCAATGCCACAAACTAAGGAGCATATCCTTCTTGCTCGTCAGGTAGGTGTACCTAAGATCGTTGTGTTCATGAACAAGGTTGACCTTGTAGATGATCCAGAATTGCTTGATCTGGTTGAAGAGGAAATTCGCGACCTGTTGAAGTTCTACGGTTTTGATGGTGCTAACACACCGATCATCAGAGGTTCTGCTACCAAAGCCCTTGATGGTGATGCAACAGCAGTGAAACAAGTTGATGAATTAATGGCAGCGGTTGATACTTATATCCCGCTTCCTCCCCGTCCTGTTGACCAACCCTTCCTGATGTCTGTAGAGGATGTATTCTCTATCACAGGTCGTGGTACAGTTGCTACAGGTCGTATTGAGCGTGGTCGTATTAAAGTGGGTGAATCAGTTGAAATCGTAGGATTGACTGCTGAGCCACTTGCCTCAACTGTTACTGGTGTTGAAATGTTCCGCAAGATCCTGGATGAAGGTGAGGCTGGAGACAACGCCGGATTGTTGCTTCGTGGTATTGAAAAAACACAGATCCGTCGCGGTCAGGTTATCGTGAAGCCTGCATCTATTACTCCACATACGGAATTCAAAGCTGAGGTTTACGTATTGAGCAAAGAAGAAGGGGGACGTCACACTCCGTTCTTCCAAAAATATCGCCCTCAGTTCTATTTCCGTACTACAGATGTGACTGGTGAAGTAGAATTGCCTGCTGGAACTGAAATGGTGATGCCTGGAGACAATACCAAACTTACTGTTAAGTTGATTCAGCCTATTGCGATGGAAAAAGGTCTTAAGTTCGCTATCCGTGAGGGTGGGCGTACTGTGGGTGCCGGACAGGTTACCGAGATCCTGAAGTAATCGCTTATATTTGTATTCTCAAAAGTCATTGGTTGTCAGGATATTTCCGAACAACCGGTGACTTTTGATTCATACGGGCATAGTTCAATGGTAGAATAGCGGTCTCCAAAACCGTTGATGGGAGTTCGAGTCTCTCTGCCCGTGCAAAACAAATTGTATGAATAAGATTACCGCCTACGTAAAAGACAGTTTTCGCGAACTAAGCGAAAAAGTGGCCTGGCCTACTTGGGTGCAGTTGCAGCAATCCACAATGATTGTATTGGTAGCTACGCTGATAATTACCCTCATTATATTAATTATGGATTTTGCAACAGGTAATGGGTTGCGTTTCATCTACAAACAATTATTTTAATGGAAGCTGTTACAGATACAACTACTATTCCGCAGGTGGAAACCAAGTGGTATGTGCTGCGTGTAATCAGTGGCAAAGAAAAAAAAGTAAAGGAATATCTCGATAAAGAGATTAGCCGCGGGGGCTGGAGTGAGCTTGTAAAGCAAATATTTCTTCCGGTTGAAAAGGTTTATAAAGTTGCCGCCGGTAAAAAAGTAGTGCGGGAGAGAAACTACTACCCCGGCTATGTGATGATAGAAATATTGGAAGGCAAATTGAGTGATGATCTCAGGGATGTCATAAAAAATACTACCAACGTTATTCATTTTCTGGGTAAGGATAATCCCATTGCCTTACGTAAAGCCGAGGTCAACAAGATGCTGGGCAAAATGGACGAAATGAGCGAAGCTGGGGGTATCAGCATGATGGAGCCCTATATCGTTGGCGAGACCATAAAAATTATTGAAGGTCCCTTCAATGATTTCAATGGTACCATTGAAGAGGTGAATGATGAAAAGAAGAAATTGAAAGTGACAGTTAAGATATTTGGTCGTGCAACCCCTGTTGAACTAAGCTATATGCAGGTGGAGAAGCTTAGCTGACTTTAATGCTGTTTTTAGTAAAGCCTCCCGTCGGGAGGCTTTTTTTTCTTGAAATTCAATAGGATAGCGGGCTTAAAAAAAACAAAGAATTGTATGGTAAATCGCTTCTGTCTGCCTAACTTTGCCGCCCCAATTAGTTCTTTCTGCAAGGAATTTGGGAGTGCCGTTAAAGCACGCTTGAACCAATAAATTGTAAGACATGGCAAAAGAAGTATCCGGCTTTGTAAAGCTACAGTGCAAGGGTGGCCAAGCCAACCCCGCACCTCCCATCGGACCTGCATTAGGTTCTAAGGGAATCAACATTATGGAGTTCTGTAAGCAATTCAATGCGAGAACACAGGACAAACAAGGGAAAATACTCCCAGTTCTTATCACCGTTTATTCAGACAAGAGTTTTGACTTTGTGATCAAGACTCCTCCGGCTGCAGTACAGTTAATGGAAGCTGCTAAAATTCAAAAAGGTTCAAAGGAAAGTAACCGTTCAAAGGTTGGTAAAGTTACCTGGGACCAGATCAAGGTGATAGCGGAGGACAAGATGCCTGACTTAAACTGTTTCACTGTGGAAAGCGCCATGAAAATGGTAGCTGGTACAGCACGCAGTTTGGGTTTGAATGTGTCAGGGAAAGCCCCTTGGGAAAATTAATGGTCAATCTAAAGAACTGAATCATGGCATTTGTAAGTAAAAAAAGAAAAGTGGCTGACACAAAGTTGGACGCCAAAAAATCATACTCCCTAAAGGAGGCCTCTTCATTGGTAAAGCAAATCACTACTTGTAAGTTCGACGCTTCTGTTGATTTGCATATCCGGTTGGGTGTAGACCCTAAGAAAGCCGACCAGGCTATTCGTGGAACCGTTACGCTTCCGCATGGAACTGGTAAGACCAAGCGTGTGTTGGTGTTATGTACACCCGATAAGGAAGCTGCTGCTAAAGAAGCAGGTGCTGACTATGTTGGATTGGACGAATTTGTAACAAAAATTGAAGGCGGATGGGTGGATGTCGATGTAATTATCGCTACGCCCAGCGTAATGCCTAAAATTGGTAAGCTTGGTAAAGTATTGGGTCCTCGCAACCTGATGCCCAATCCTAAAACTGGTACGGTTACCAATGATGTGGCTGGAGTGATCAATGATGTTAAAGGCGGTAAAATTGCATTCAAAGTAGATAAAGTAGGCATTGTGCATGCTTCCATTGGGCGTGTGAGCTTTGCTCCTGAGAAAATTGCTGAGAACAGCCAAGAACTGCTCAATGCGATAATCAAAGCAAAGCCATCTTCGGCAAAGGGCACCTACTTAAAAGGCATCAGTATGGCCTCAACGATGAGTCCTGGTATCGCCATCGACACGCAAGCATTTATCAACTGATTCTCTCAAACCTAATTACCACAGTCTAATTTCAATACAATGACTAAAGAGCAAAAAAATGAAGTGATCGAAGTGCTGAAAGGGAAATTCTCTCAGTATAACAACTTCTATGTAACGGATACAGAATCGCTAACAGTTGAGCAGGTTGGCAAATTGCGTCGTGCTTGTTTTAACAAACAAGTGGAGATGAAAGTGGCTAAAAATACATTAATTAAAAAGGCACTTCAATCTTTGGACGATGAGAAGTATGCAGGAATGTATGATTCACTTCATAGCGTAACGGCCCTTCTTTTCTCCGAAAATCCAAAAGAGCCTGCTTTAATTATTTCTTCATTCCGTAAGGAAAGCAACGGAGACAAACCCGTATTAAAGGCGGCATTTATCAACGGCGATGTATACAGCGGAGATTATCAATTGGTGGCGCTTACTAAGATCAAGACTAAGAACGAATTGATCGGTGAAGTGATTGGACTATTGCAATCACCAGCAAAGCGTGTATTGGCTGGGTTATTGCAACACCACAAGAAGCAAGCGGCGGCTACTGCCGAGTAATGTATTTTGTCGTCACTGGACGAATGAAATAAATACCCAGGCCTGAGGGTGTTTTCGAATGAAACGAACAAAGGCAAAATTTTTTTAAACCTGCCGTTGGAGCTACTGAGCAGTGAAAACGGTAAAAATTGAAACAAAATGGCTGATGTAAAATCACTTGCGGAAAGTCTAGTGGCTTTGACCGTGAAAGAAGTTCAGGAACTCGCTGATGTCCTGAAAAATGATTATGGTATTGAACCCGCTGCTGCTGCAGTTGTTGTAGCAGGTGGCGGTGATGGTGGTGGCACTGCCGCGGCTGAAGAGAAAACTGCTTTCAATGTAATTTTGAAAAGCGGAGGTGCGTCTAAATTGAATGTTGTAAAAATCGTGAAAGACCTCACCGGACTTGGCTTGAAAGAGGCAAAGGATATGGTAGACGGTGCTCCGAAAACAGTGAAGGAAAATGTTTCTAAGGCCGAAGCAGAAAAAATTGCTGCTAAGTTGAAAGAAGCTGGTGCTGATGTAGAGATCACTTAAGGTCTTTGCGCGACCAAATAAAAACGCCCTCCCATGCGGAGGGCGTTTTTATTTACTGGTTGAATGTTGAGTCAAAGCTGAGGTAGGGTAGCAGTTTGTCTAATTTATTATTTTCAAGGCCCCAAATACTGATTAGCTGCTCATTGTTATAAAAGGCACCGTGTGCTTGGCGGTATCGCACAATCAGTTTTGCTTCCTTCCATCCAATGTAGGGGTGCTCTGCAATTGTTTTTTCGTCGGCCTTGTTTATGGCTATTTTTTTTACTACAGGTTGTATTAGTTCAAGGTGAGTGCTAATTTTCTGATAAGTTGAGTCGGGTAATCCATAAACCTCTTGCAATTGTGCTGTAGAATGGAATCCTCCCAGTTTTTCTCTGTATTTGACTATTCTGGCGGATAGTACAGGACCTATGCCCTGGAGCTTCATCAGGGTTAAGGAATCGGCGGAATTTAGATCTATCTTTTTTTGCTTTTTTGTTATCAAAGGCTTGCTTGCTGTTTTTTGTGATAGGCTGTGTTCAGGATCTGATTGTCTTTCTTTACCACTGTTTTCCCATTCTTTTGAGCGCTTATTTTTTATAGAATAAACCGAATCTATAGCGCTGATATTTAACACTTTAAAATTTTTTACTGGATAATCTTTTTCTGAAAAGTCCTTAAAAAATTGTGGGATAAGCCAATAAATGCCTATCCCGACCAGGATAAATAAAAGGCCCCTTTGATTTTTTTTGGACAGGCTTAGCGGGACCACTGATTGCCTTTTGTTAGTCATTTTATTCATATGGCAAGTTTCGCTCCCTTCTGTTTTAAGAAAAAGGGGAAGTTTTTTGATTTTGGCCGGATTTTTGTGGGAACAAATTTTGGTCATCAGTTTTCAATGCTTACCTTTGCAATCCTTTATTTTGGCCAAACCTATTTTCGACATTGAGTACCATTCGTAAGTGATTCATTCACAGCGATTTTTGTAAAAAAATTACTTTAATCGCGGGGTGATCTCTATGTCTGAACGCAGAAAAAACCGGTATAGCATATGTCATTGACAAAAAACAATGCAAGAATTGATTTTGGTAAGATCCGGCATCTTGCAGCAACTCCGGACCTACTTGAAGTCCAGATTCAATCCTTTAAAGAGTTCTTTCAACTTGAAACTACGCCTGATAAGCGTAACATCGAAGGACTATTCCGTGTGTTCAAAGACAACTTCCCTATTACGGATACAAGAAACATTTTCGTACTAGAGTTTTTGGATTATTTTATCGATCCTCCTCGCTACACTATTGAAGAGTGTATGGAGCGAGGTTTAACCTATGCCTTACCCTTAAAGGCAAAGCTACGGTTAAGCTGTAACGACGAAGAGCACGTCGATTTCCAAACCATTGTTCAGGACGTATTCTTGGGTAATATACCCTACATGACTCCCCGTGGTACATTTGTTATCAATGGGGCGGAGCGGGTAGTGGTTTCTCAATTGCATCGTTCCCCTGGCGTATTCTTTGGGCAATCTATTCACCCGAATGGAACAAAAATTTACTCTGCTCGTGTGATTCCTTTCAAAGGGGCATGGATGGAGTTTGCTACGGATATCAATAATGTGATGTATGCGTACATCGATCGTAAGAAAAAATTTCCGGTAACAACCCTGTTGCGTTCAATCGGCTACGAGACTGATAAAGACATTCTGGAATTATTTGGCATGGCAGACGAAGTGAAGGCAGACAAGAAAACACTTGCCAAACATATTGGCAAGCGTTTGGCTGCTCGTGTACTTCGCACATGGGTGGAGGATTTTGTAGATGAGGATACCGGAGAAGTTGTTTCCATTGAGCGGAATGAGATTGTCATGGAGAGAGACACCTTGTTGGATGAGGCTGCCGTTGACACAATTACTGCTCTGGAAGTAAGCAGTGTGTTCATCCAACGTGAAGATGTGGGAGGGGATTATGCAATTATTTACAACACGTTGAACAAGGATACTACTAACAGTGAGTTAGAAGCTGTTCAATTTATCTATCGGCAATTACGCGGAGCAGATGCCCCCGATAATGAAACAGCACGCGGCATCATTGATAAATTATTCTTTAGCGACAAACGATATGATCTGGGTGAAGTGGGACGTTACAAAATCAACCGTAAGCTGAATGTAAATCTGCCACTGGGAAAGAAAACACTTACCAAAGACGATATCATTCTGATCATTAAATACCTTGTTCGTCTTACCAATGGTAAAGCGGAGATTGATGATATTGACCACTTGAGCAACCGTCGTGTTCGCACCGTGGGTGAGCAGTTGTATGCACAGTTCGGAGTAGGCTTGGCGCGTATGGCTCGTACAATACGGGAGCGTATGAACGTAAGAGACAATGAAGTGTTTACTCCCGTTGACTTGATCAATGCCCGTACGCTTTCTTCTGTTATCAATTCATTTTTTGGTACTTCTCAGCTTTCTCAATTCCTTGATCAAACCAACCCCTTATCCGAGATCACACACAAGCGTCGTATCTCAGCTTTGGGACCCGGTGGATTAAGTCGTGAGCGTGCTGGATTTGAGGTGCGTGACGTGCATTACTCTCACTATGGTCGCCTTTGTACCATAGAGACTCCTGAAGGACCAAACATTGGTTTGATCTCAACGCTTTGCGTTCATGCCAAGATTAACGACATGGGCTTTATTGAAACACCTTACAGAAAGGTAGAAGAAGGTAAAGTAAACATGAAGGAATTGACTTTCCTGAGTGCAGAGGAAGAAGATCAGGCAAAAATTGCGCAAGCAAATACTACATTGGATGAGAAGGGAAATGTGATGGATGTTAAAGTAATAAGCCGTGAAACTGGAGATTTTCCAATTCTGGATAAGCGTGAAGTGGAATTCATGGACGTTGCTCCCAACCAAATTGTGGGGCTGAGTGCTTCCTTAATTCCATTCTTGGAACATGATGACGCCAACCGTGCCTTGATGGGATCAAACATGCAACGTCAGGCGGTTCCATTGCTTCGTCCAGATGTTCCTGTAGTAGGAACTGGATTTGAAGGGAAGGCCGCGCGAGATGCAAGAATACAAATTCATGCAGAAGGAAATGGCATAGTCGAGTTTGTGGACGCAAGCGAAATACATATTCGATATGAACGCGATGCCAATGAAAAACTGGTAAGTTTTGAAGATGATCTCCGCATATATAAGCTGACTAAATTCATCAAGACCAACCAGGAGACCTGCATCAACCTGCGTCCGGCTGTGAAGAAGGGGCAGAAAATTAAGCAGGGAGATTTCCTTACAGAAGGATATGCAACACAAAATGGCGAATTGGCTTTAGGTAAAAACCTTAAAGTGGCGTTCATGCCATGGAAAGGCTACAACTTCGAGGATGCCATTGTGATCAGTGAGCGAGTAGTTAAGGAAGACTTGTTTACTTCTGTCCATATTTCTGAATATGAATTAGAAGTCCGTGATACCAAATTGGGTGAAGAAGAATTGACGCCGGACATTCCGAATGTTTCGGAGGAAGCCACAAAGGATCTGGATGAAAATGGAATTATTCGAATTGGCGCACTTGTAAAAGAAGGCGATATCCTCATTGGAAAGATCACTCCGAAAGGAGAAAGCGATCCAACGCCCGAAGAAAAATTACTCCGTGCCATCTTCGGTGATAAGGCGGGTGATGCCAAAGATGCTTCTCTCAAAGCCCCTAATGGGGTGGAGGGCGTGGTGATCGGAAAGAAACTCTTCCAGCGCGCAAAGAAAGATAAGCATGCTAAAGTGCGTGAAAAGGGTGCTCTTGAGCAATTGGGAAAGGTGCATGAGAAAAATGAAATTGGTCTGAAGGAAGTACTACTTGAAAAATTGGGGAATCTGTTGAAAGACCACTCTTCTGCCGGGGTGAGTAACAACTTTGGAGAAATCCAAATAACAAAGGGCGCAAAGTTTTCTGACAAGAGCTTACGGGCAATTGACTATTCAAATGTTAATCCGCTAGGTTGGACAGGCGATAAAAAAACCGATGATCGGGTCAACACGTTATTGCATAACTACAGTATTAAATTCAACGAGGAGCTCGGCAGGTACAAACGCGAAAAATTCAATATCAGTATCGGAGACGAATTGCCTGCTGGTGTATTGAAATTGGCAAAAGTGTATCTGGCTGTAAAGCGGAAGTTGAAGGTGGGAGATAAAATGGCGGGTCGCCATGGTAACAAGGGAATTGTTGCAAAAATTGTGCGTCAAGAAGATATGCCTTTTCTGGAAGATGGAACGCCAGTTGATATTGTGCTTAACCCGCTCGGGGTACCCAGCCGTATGAATCTGGGGCAGATCTATGAAACAATCCTTGGATGGACCGGGGAGAAACTAGGTCTCAGATTTGCAACACCAATCTTTAATGGTGCTACCGTAGATGAGATTGGATCTTATTGTCAGCAAGCGGGTATACCTATGTTTGGCCATACTTATCTCTATGATGGTGAAACAGGTGACCGTTTTGACCAAAAGGCAACAGTGGGTATCATTTACATGATTAAACTACACCACATGGTCGATGACAAAATGCACGCTCGTTCCATCGGACCTTACAGCCTCATCACACAACAACCATTGGGTGGTAAAGCACAGTTTGGAGGACAGCGTTTTGGCGAGATGGAAGTATGGGCACTTGAAGCCTATGGTGCATCCAACATACTGCAGGAATTGCTCACGATCAAGAGTGACGATATCATTGGGAGAGCTAAAACATATGAAGCGTTGGTTAAAGGAGATAACGTTCCCCGCGCCGGCGTTCCTGAGTCCTTCAATGTATTGGTACACGAATTGCGAGGGCTGGGACTTGACTTGCAGTTTGATTGATCCTTCCTTAATCATCATTTGATAACTAATTAACCGATCTATTGATCATGGCTATAAAAAAAGAAAACCGTCCGAAATCCGCCTTCTCCAAGATCACAATTGGTCTTGCTTCTCCGGACAATATTCTGGAGAGAAGCTTTGGAGAAATTCTAAAGCCGGAAACTATTAACTACCGCACGTACAAACCAGAACGTGATGGTCTTTTCTGTGAGCGCATCTTTGGTCCGGTAAAGGATTACGAATGTGCTTGTGGAAAATACAAACGAATTCGTTACAAAGGGATCGTTTGTGACCGTTGCGGCGTTGAGGTGACCGAGAAAAAAGTACGACGTGAAAGAATGGGGCATATTAAGCTGGTAGTTCCAGTAGTTCATATTTGGTATTTCAAATCGCTTCCGAATAAAATCGGATATCTGCTGGGAATAAGCTCCAAGAAATTAGAGACCATCCTTTACTACGAGCGTTATGTAGTAATTCAACCGGGTATTCGCTATGAAAAAGGGCAGCGATTAGCTGACTTGCTGACAGAGGAGGAATACCTCGATATTTTGGAAACTCTTCCAAAAGAAAATCAATATCTCCCAGATGATGATCCGCAAAAGTTCATTGCAAAAATGGGAGCGGAAGCCGTAAATGATCTTTTGGCAAGCATCGATCTCGATCAGCTGTCTTTTGATCTACGCAATGCAGCAGCCAACGAAACTTCACAGCAGCGTAAAGCTGAAGCGCTCAAGCGTCTCAGTGTAGTAGAGGCATTCCGGGATGCCAACCTGCGTATTACTAACCGTCCTGAATGGATGGTCATGCAATACATACCTGTTATTCCGCCAGAACTTCGTCCACTTGTTCCTTTGGATGGCGGTCGATTTGCCTCTTCTGATCTGAACGATTTATACCGTCGCGTTATCATTCGTAATAATCGTTTGAAGCGTTTGTTGGAAATTAAAGCCCCTGAGGTGATTCTGCGCAATGAGAAACGTATGTTACAGGAGGCTGTTGACTCATTGTTCGATAATAGCCGTAAATCAAATGCGGTGAAAGCGGAAGGCGGACGTGCATTGAAATCCTTGAGCGATGTATTGAAAGGAAAACAAGGTCGATTCCGTCAGAATCTTTTGGGTAAACGCGTAGACTATTCTGGTCGTTCCGTTATTGTGGTGGGGCCAGAGTTAAAATTGCATGAGTGTGGTCTTCCCAAGGATATGGCAGCCGAATTATTCAAGCCATTTATCATTCGGAAATTAATTGAAAGAGGAATTGTAAAAACAGTTAAGTCTGCTCGTAAACTGGTCGATAAGAAAGAGGCCGTTATTTGGGACATCCTTGAAAATATTTTGAAAGGGCACCCTGTTATGTTAAATCGTGCCCCCACACTTCACCGTCTCTCTATTCAAGCTTTCCAACCAAAATTAATCGAAGGAAAGGCTATTCAATTACACCCGCTGGTTACGTCTGCCTTTAATGCGGACTTTGACGGTGACCAAATGGCGGTTCACGTTCCATTGAGCAACGCAGCTATTTTGGAAGCACAGTTATTAATGCTGGCTTCACATAATATCCTGAATCCTCAGAATGGTACACCCATCACACTCCCTTCTCAGGACATGGTGTTGGGATTGTATTATATCACTAAGGGAAAGCGAACCACCGATAAGGAGAAAATGAAAGGGGAGGGTATGACTTTCTACTCAAGTGAAGAAGTGATCATTGCGTATAACGAAAGAAAGATTGATCTGCATACATGGATCAAGGTAAAGGCCAATGTTCGCAATGAGAGCAATCAATTGGAGAAAAAGTTAATTGAAACAACGGTAGGTCGGGTGTTGTTTAATCAACATGTTCCTGCTGAGGTAGGGTTTGTCAATGCATTGCTTACAAAGAAAAACCTACGCGAAATCATTGGCGACATCATTACTATTACCAATGTTCCCAAGACGGCCAAATTCCTCGACAACATCAAGCAACTTGGTTTCCGTACTGCCTTTAAAGGAGGACTTTCCTTCAACATCAATGACTTGATTATCCCTGATACCAAGCAGGAGTTGTTGGAGAATGCTAAAATTGAAGTGGAAGAGGTTTGGGAGAGCTACAACCTGGGTCTAATCACCAACAACGAGCGTTATAATCAGATCGTAGATATTTGGAGCCGTGTAGACACTCGCATCACAGAAACATTGATCAAGGAATTGAGCAATGATAAACAGGGCTTCAATTCGGTATACATGATGTTGGATTCCGGAGCCCGTGGTTCTAAGCAGCAGATCAAACAGCTGGCCGGTATCCGCGGATTGATGGCTAAGCCACGAAAATCCGGATCTACAGGCAGTGAGATCATTGAGAATCCTATTCTTTCCAACTTCAAAGGCGGATTGAACGTATTGGATTATTTTATCTCCACGCATGGTGCTCGTAAAGGTCTTGCCGATACAGCCCTCAAAACAGCTGATGCCGGATACCTGACTCGTCGTCTGGTGGATGTTGCGCAGGATGTTGTAATCACGGAAGAGGATTGCGGTACACTTCGCGGCATAGCCACTACGGCTTTAAAGGACAATGAGGATATCATTGAACCATTGAGTGATCGTATCGAAGGGCGTAATTCATTGCACGATGTATATGACCCTGTCTCTGAAAAATTAATCGTTGCAGCCGGTGAGCAGATCACCGAACTGTTAGCGAAGCAAATTGAGGAAGCTGGTGTGGAAACCGTTGAAATTCGGTCAGTATTGACTTGTGAAAGTAAGCGTGGTGTATGTGTGAAATGTTATGGAAGAAACCTGGCTTCTAGAGTTACGGCCCAGAAAGGTGATGCAGTGGGTATCATTGCTGCCCAATCAATTGGTGAACCTGGTACTCAGTTGACGCTTCGTACTTTCCACGTTGGTGGTGTGGCGGGTTCTACTTCTGTAGAATCTACTTTGGTCGCAAAGTTTGATGGGACCATTCAGTTTGACGGGCTTCGCACGGTGGCTATCGCAAACACTGCGGGTGCGGGAGCTAAATCTCAGGTTGTTATTGGTCGTACGGGCGAAGTACGAATTGTTGACACCAATGCAGATCGTCTATTGATCACTAACAATATTCCTTATGGTGCCACACTTAATGTTAAGAATGGTCAAAAAGTGGCTAAGGGCGACGTGATCTGCACTTGGGATCCATTCAATAATGTGATACTTTCTGAGATTGATGGGAAGATCAAGTTTGAAAGTGTGATTGATGGGGTAACTTACCGTGAGGAATCAGATGAACAAACTGGCCACCGTGAAAAAGTAGTTATTGAAACGCGCGATAAGACTAAGATCCCAGCGATTCTGGTAGAAGGAAAGGATAAAAAATCATATAGCCTTCCCACCGGAAGTCATATTATCATTGAAGAGGGTGACGATGTGAAAGCCGGTCAAGTCATAGTAAAGATCCCTCGTATCCTTGGAAAACTCCGTGATATCACCGGAGGTCTGCCACGTGTTACCGAGTTGTTCGAAGCACGTAATCCGGGCAACCCTGCTGTTGTTACCGAAATTGATGGTGTCGTAATCATGGGTGCAGTTAAGCGTGGAAATCGTGAGATCACCATTGAAGCCAAGGATGGGGTTCAAAAGAAGTACTTGGTACCGCTAACTCGTCAGATCCTGGCTCAGGATGGGGACTTTGTGAAAGCGGGCACAGCACTTTCTGATGGTCAAATTGCGCCTTTCGACATTCTTTCAATCAAGGGTCCTTTTGCCGTTCAGGAATATGTGGTAAATGAAATACAGGAAGTTTATCGATTACAGGGTGTTAGAATCAACGATAAGCACATCGAAGTGATAGTTCGTCAGATGATGCGTAAGGTTAACATTGTGGATCCGGGTGATACTCGATTCCTTGAAGACGACCTGGTTGATAAGTTTGAGTTTGTAGAAGAAAATGATCTCATCTTTGATAGAAAGGTGGTTACAGAACCAGGTGATAGCACAAAACTTCGTGCTGGACAGATTGTAAATCTAAGAGAGCTGCGTGAAGAGAATTCTATTCTTCGTCGTTCCGACAAGAAAACAGTAGAGTATCGCGATACCAAGCCTGCTACCTCCTCACCCACACTTTTGGGAATTACAAAGGCTTCTCTTGGCGTCCAAAGCTGGATTTCAGCCGCTTCTTTCCAGGAAACCACCAAAGTACTTTCATCTGCCGCCATCAACGGTAAAACAGACGAAATGCTGGGTCTCAAGGAAAATGTTATCACCGGTCATCCAATACCAGCCGGAACGGGTTTGCGCGAGTTTGAACGCATGATTGTTGGCAGCAAGGAGGAATACGAATTGCTCCAAACAACCCAGGGGGCCATGGCCTTTGATGAGGAGGAATAAGATGCAAAACACTAAGGCCGCTTCTGAAGAAACGGCCTTTTTTTTAAATTACGCCTATTAACAATTAACTATCTCAACAAAAGTTTACTGGGAGATACTTACCTTCAAAAGAAAATGTAATGAACAAAGGTTTTATAGTTTGGAATGTACTGCTAACGGCTGCTTTGCTTTTTTTGGGAATCCGTTATTATAGTGGAACAGGCACGCCCCGGTCTGCACAGCCAAGTGGCCCTGGTACTTTTAAAATGGCCTATTTCGAAATGGATTCAATAGAAGCCAACTTTGAACTGGTGAAAGAGTTGAAAGAAGAATTGGCAAAGAAAGAGCAAGCGATAGAACAGGAAATGCAAAAAATGGCGAGTCATGCACAGCAGCGTTACAACTATTACCAACAACAAGCCAGCACCGGATTGATGAATGAGAGTCAACGTGAAGCGGCGGAGAGAGAATTGAGAAATCTGGAAGAGCAAATGAAAAACAGGAAGCAAGCCTTAGATGCAGAATATGGTGATTTTGTAATGCGTCGTCAAAATGAAATTAAGTCTAAGATCGAAGCGTATTTGCAAGAGTATAACAAAAGTCACAGCTACTCTTATATTGTCTCTTATGAACAAGGGCTTTTTTATTATAAGGACTCAGTCAACAATATCACGCCTGATCTGATCAAAGGACTCAACAAAAAATTCAAACCTTCTACCAAGTAATACAGGTATGAACGCGGCAGCTTGCAATACAATCTTTAGTATGACAATTGATGATTATCATTTGATAGACCAGGTAGAGGCGCCATTGACCAATCCCTATCCGCCCGACTCCATTGAATTTCTTCTTTATCAAAAATGTTGGGTGGATACTGTGCAGTGGCATTTAGAGGATCTGGTAAGAAACCCTTCTATAGATCCTGCTTTGGGACTGGCGTTAAAACGTAAGATTGATGCTTCTAATCAGGTTAGGACAGATTTGGTTGAGCAAATCGATGATTATCTTTTGCATGTAAATAGCACAACTCCGGTTTTACCAACAGCACGCCTTAATACGGAAAGTCCTGCCTGGGCAGTTGACAGGTTATCCATTTTAGCACTCAAGATCTACCATATGGACCTTGAAGTCAGGAGAAAAGATGCCACTTCAGCGCACCAACAACGATGTGCAGCAAAATTGGCTGTTTTGATTGAGCAGCGGGCGGACCTTTCTCTCTCAATAGATCAGCTATTAGAGGCTATTCGGTCTGGTAATGTGCAGATGAAAGTGTACAGGCAGATGAAGATGTACAACGAGGTTACATTAAATCCGGTATTGTATCAGCAAAAGTCATGAGTCGCTCAGCTACAAAATCCATGTTGGTGATTCGTTTTTCATCTATGGGAGATGTGGCCATGACAGTTCCTGTTTTGAAAAATTTATTGCTACAGCACCCTTCCTTAAGAGTGATCATGGTTTCAAAACAAACCTTTGCTCCATTATTTGACAATATTGATGGTTTAGAGTTTTTTGGAGTTGATTTAAAAGGGCGCCACCGAGGATTGACAGGAGCATGGAAATTATTCAAGGAGTTATCCGAAAAAACAGGCGCTACCCTTGTTGCTGATCTACATAATGTATTACGCACCAAATTACTGGTTTTTCTATTTAAGTTGAACGGAGCAGCGGTTGCAACTGTAGATAAGGGAAGAAAGGAAAAGCGGGCATTGACCAGGCAAAAGCATAAGGTAATTAAGCCGTTGACCACTACGTTTGATCGCTATGCGAGCGTCTTTCATTCACTGGGCTTTACACTAAGATTGGAGCCTGTTATTTTTTCAAAAAAATCAATCGAAAAAGATCGGTTACAAATTGGGTTTGCCCCATTTGCCAAACATGCTGGAAAATCGCTACCCGCATCTTTGGCAAAACAATTTATAGAGGCCCTGGTTGAGGCAATACCCTGCCAACTTTTTCTCTTTGGTGCACCTGGAGAAGAGGCAGCTGTATTGTCAAGTTGGGAGAGAGAGTTCCCTAATACAAGTAACAGGGCTGGTCAGTTAGCGTTGAGTCAAGAGCTTCAATTGATCGCTAATATGGATCTGATGATTACAATGGATTCTGCCAATATGCATCTGTCTTCTCTGGTTGGAACACCAGTAATTTCAATATGGGGTGCTACACACCCTTTTGCCGGATTTCTGGGGTGGGGGCAGTCTATTGATCAAGTGATTCAAACTGACTTAACTTGCCGTCCCTGTTCGGTGTTTGGCAACAAACCCTGTTTTAGAGGGGATTATGCTTGTTTACATCAGCTACTACCACAGCAAATGGTCCAACAGGTTCGCGCTTATCTTTGTGAAAAATGAAAAAGCACGCAATAATCGTAGCCGGTGGTGCGGGTGTGAGAATGGGAAATGCACAACCAAAGCAATTTTTGGAAATAGAAGGCGAGCCTATCATCATACACTCACTTCGGGCCTTTGTAGATGCCTTTTCAGATATTCAACTTACCGTAGTCTTACCCATAAACCATTTTCAGGAAGGGGCTGCATTAATAGCCAGTAGATTTGATTATCCAGTTCAATTGGTAGCTGGAGGGGATACTCGTTTTCATTCTGTACAAAATGGTCTTGCTACAGTAAAGGAACACTCCATAGTTTTTGTGCATGATGCGGTACGTTGTCTGGTGAGCACAGCCTTGCTACAATCTTGCTATGATAATGCGTTGGTGTCAGGCAGTGCGGTACCTGTTTTACCTTCGAGAGACAGCATTCGGTTTATGGAGAAAGGAAAGCACCAAGTCGTAGATCGTGAGCAAGTACTATTAGTGCAAACGCCACAAGTTTTTCTTTCCAGTTTGATCCTGCCTGCTTTCCAGATTGCTTATGATCCATCCTTTACTGATGAAGCAACGGTGGTGGAAAGAACCGGGCACGTCATTAATTTTGTGGCAGGGGAGGAGTCCAATATTAAAATTACCCGCCCCATTGATTTGCGCATTGCAGCCGAGTGGCTGCAAGCAAAAAAAGAGGTCAAAGACTAACCAACTGTTGATTGATTTTCTCTACTATCTGATGGGCCACGTCCATGGCAAGCATTCCATCATTTTCTGAAACCATGGTTCGCGAATTTTGCAAAATCGCATCTCTGAATGAGGTTAGTTCCGATTGAATGGCGTTGGAGGATGGGATTGCTGGGCTGGAAATAGCAATAGTCTTTACACCCGCATGCGTTTCTATGTCAAAGGTGAATGCATGCTCTTCTTCCTGTTCCCCTTTTAGTTTAATGACTTCTGTTTTTTTGTCCAGAAAGTCAATCCCGATATAGGCATCTTTTTGAAACAAACGAATTTTACGCATTTTTTTCATTGAGATGCGACTGCTTGTCAAATTGGCCACACACCCATTATGAAATTCTATTCGTACGTTGGCTATATCAGGGGTGTCTGTTAAAACGGCCACGCCACTAGCAGAAATTTGTTTGATGTCACTATTCACCAGGCAAAGTATAATGTCTATATCGTGGATCATTAAGTCCAGGATAACACTCACCTCAGCGCCTCTTGGATTGAACTGAGCCAGGCGGTGCACTTCAATAAACATTGGTTGTAAGGAAAGGTCTCTAATGGCCAGAAAAGCTGGATTAAATCGCTCCACATGTCCCACTTGTAATTTTACGCCAGACTCACGGGTTAGAGCAACAATTTTTCGGGCCTCTTCCAAGGTTGCTGCCAATGGCTTTTCCACAAAAACATGCTTCCCTTTGCGAATTGTTTTTTCGCACCATTCTGAATGATGGTTGGTGGGAGCTGTAATATCAATGGCATCGCAGGCATCAATTAGTTCTTCCCCTGATTCAAAAGAAGGAATGGAAAATTTGTGGGCAACAGCTGCAGCAGTTTCGGGATTGGGGTCATAAAAGCCAATCAAATCAACCTGTTCTATTTGTTTCCAATTAGACAGGTGAATTTTACCTAAATAGCCAGCACCTATAAGCCCTACCTTTAGATTTGCTCTCATAGATTTAGCTAAAAACCCCGGTATTTTGCTACCGGGGTTGTCCGGTTTTAGCGGACCGGACGGGACTCGAACCCGCGACCTCCGCCGTGACAGGGCGGCATTCTAACCAACTGAACTACCGATCCGTTTCCCGATTTTTGGGAGGGCAAAGATAGCGTCGGACCTTTTCTGTTCCAAATCAATTTTGGTTCTAAACAGTATTGGTTTTTACAATTCCCATGGAGGTCAATTCTCGCAATATCTGTAATTTCAACCCTCACTACCAACTCCATGCCAGCAAAAAATAACCGACAATTTATTGGGTTTGAGCAACCCCTCAAAGAGCTCATTGAGGAGATCAACGATCTGGAGCAAAAATCTGCAAAAGGTAAAGTTGATTACACTGAGGTGATTGAGAAACTAAATCAGCAGTTACTTGAGAAAAGAACTGAGTTGACAAAGAATTTAACCAGTTGGCAGCGTGTACAATTAAGCAGACATCCCGACAGGCCTTATACGCTCAAGTATATTGAGAAGATGACCAGCAATTTTATTGAATTGTATGGCGACCGTAACGTAAAAGACGATAAAGCTATGGTAGGTGGATTTGCCTCGCTTGAAGGGGAGACCGTGATGTTTATTGGCCAACAGAAAGGCATCAACACTAAAACCAGACAGCTTCGAAACTTTGGAATGGCCAATCCGGAAGGGTACAGAAAGGCGCTGCGCTTGATGAGACTGGCAGAAAAGTTTAATAAACCCATTGTAGCGTTGATAGACACGCCCGGTGCCTTCCCAGGCCTGGAAGCAGAGGAAAGAGGCCAGGGAGAGGCTATTGCACGCAACATCTACGAAATGATCCGGCTCAAAGTACCAGTGATCTGTGTGATAATTGGGGAGGGTGCAAGTGGTGGAGCGCTTGGTATTGGCGTGGGCGACCGTGTTTACATGATGGAAAATACATGGTACAGCGTAATTAGTCCTGAGAGTTGTTCTTCCATTTTATGGAGGAGTTGGGATAAAAAAGAAATTGCCGCAGAACAACTCCGGTTAACTGCGGATCGAATGCTTGAGTATGGATTAATAGATGGAATTATTCCCGAACCAGCCGGGGGGGCACATTGGGATTATAATCAAGCTGCCCGGCAACTTAAAGATTTTCTGGTCCCGGTTTTACGATCCCTGCGTGAAATTCCTGCCGAGAAAAGAGTGCTGGACCGCATAGAGAAATTTGGGCGAATGGGATTTTGGGAAGAATAGTTGATCCATTTTTTACCAGTAACATTCATGAACCTGCAACCTATTTTTAGCGGGACAGGTATTGCTATTATAACCCCTTTTTCAGCGGAGGGTGCCGTTGATTGGGCAGACTTTCAACGATGTCTGGATTTTTGGATGGAGGGTGGGGTGGAATACCTGTTTGTGCTGGGAACCACGGGTGAAAGTGCCACTATTCATGGAGACGAAAACTAAGCTATTTTCACTTTTGTTCAGCAATATGCAGCGGGGCGTATACCACTTGTTGCCGGGCTAACGCATTCCCTAAAGAATTTGCAAACATGGTTCGCTATTGTTTGGCAGGTGATTTTGAAAAAGCACGTCCGCTTCACAACAAGTATCTTGAGATGATTGCTGCCTTTTTTACGGAAGGTAGTCCGGCTGGGATCAAGGCGGTGGGGTCAGCAATGGGACTTTGTAAGAACAAATTTCGTATGCCTGTCTGGCCGGTTGGCCAAGTTCACCAAGAAAAAATAAAGACCTTGTCAGATCAAGTAGGTCACTCCTTGTAAGGCGTTTTCGCTTGCTGAAAAAATTGTTCTGGCCTCTTTCTCAAAGTCATGTATGCTTTCATATTGACCACTAAAATGTCCCAGCAGTAATCGTTTTACTTTTGCTTTTTTCGCAAAGGTTGCCGCTTGTTTGGCTGTTGAATGGAAGCGAAGCGCTGCCTTTTCATGTTGATTATCTAAATAAGTAGACTCATGGTACAGCAGACTAGCCTCTGCTACGTGGGGCAGCATTTGCTCGTCGTATCTTGTGTCTGCACAGTACGCATAAGAACGAGGCTTATTGTATTGGGAACTTAATTTGCGGGGCAACTCTTTCTCTTGAAATAAAAAGCCAAAGCATTCAATACGATGGTCTGTAGGGAAGCAAGAAATAATTATTTCTTCATTCTCGACTAGTTTGCCCGGGGAACTAATAGGATGAATCTGCAACTCAAAAGGTAAGCGTGTGGAGGCAAGGTTGAGTTGCATTCCAATAATTTCTTTTAGCGGAGAAGGGCCATAAACATGCAGATCTTGTTGTCTGTTTAACAGCCCAAAGCTATTGATGAGTCCAATAAGGCCAAAGTAGTGGTCGCCGTGCAGATGGGAAATAAAGATGTGGGAGATGCGGCTATACCGAATTTTGTACCTCATGAGCTGCATCTGTGTTCCTTCTCCGCAGTCAATCAAAAATTTATTTCCATTAAAGGAAACCAGTTGGCTGGTGGGGAATCGTTCATAAGCCGGAACCGCCGAGTTATTCCCTAGAATAGTAACTGAAAACATAAGTTCAAAATAGTTATAGTCAATTGTCGTAGCCGTTCAACAACTCACGTTCGATTTCCTCCATTTGCAAGATATCCCAAGCTTCACTTTCTGTGGGGGTAATATTCATCATTTCGTATACCCCGGCTTCAATAAGGGCATCCTCCACAGCGGGTTGTATTCCGCAATAAACAAAAGAATGTTGTTGGGCATAAAATTCTTTTTGAATGACTGCCAGAGACTGGGGAACTTCTTTTTCAATTTCTTCTACTGCTGACATGACTACCACGAGGTGGGTCATTGCTTCAGCCGATGAACTGTCAGCTTCATGCCATTTTTTTAGCATTCCCAATAATTCGACTGCCAACATAGCAGTTAAATGAGGTTCCAAAATGCTAACCACTTTAAATCGCTCTTTGGTATCAATTTTGATTTTCATAGACTTGTGTCCGGGATTGGTTTATTAACAGGAGTTTATAACTGACCCAATACCCTTTCCGAAATTATTCGTTAATATTGTAACAACAGTAATATTTCAGTAAAATGGATAGTAATTTTTCGGCTCAGGTCAAGGAAATTATCTCCTTTAGCAGGGAGGAAGCGCTGCGTTTGGGAAATGATTTCATTGGCACTGAGCATTTACTCTTAGGAATGATTCGCGAAGGCGAAAACACTGCCGTGCGGATCCTAAAGAGCTTCAACGTGGATATCTATGAACTTCGAAAAGAAATTGAATTAGCGGTAAAGGACAAGACGGGAAAAAATGTCGCTAATATTAATTCATTGCCCTTAACCAAGCAAGCAGAAAAAGTTATTCGTGTTACAGTGCTTGAGGCAAAAGCCTTAAAAAGCAACACCGTTGAAACAGAACATTTGATGCTTTCCATTTTGAAGAACAAAGAAAATATTGCCACGCAAATCCTCAACCAATTTGATGTGGACTATGATCTATTTCGTCAGGAGTTGGGTATTGTAAAATCAAATGAACCTCGGGCAGAATTTTCTGAGGAAAGCGAAGAAGAGTTTGAAGAGGAGAAAAAAACCGGTTCTTTGAAATCCGCTCCAAAGACCGGAAGTACTTCCAAAAGCAAAACACCAGTGTTGGACAATTTTGGACGCGATATTACTCGAATGGCGGAGATGGGTACACTGGATCCTATTGTAGGAAGGGAGAAGGAAATTGAAAGAGTGTCTCAAATTCTCTCTCGTCGAAAGAAAAACAACCCTATTCTGATTGGAGAACCAGGTGTAGGTAAGACAGCGATCGTTGAGGGATTGGCCCTTCGGGTTGTGCAACGTAAAGTATCCCGCGTACTTTTTGACAAACGGGTAATCTCACTTGATCTAGCGGCTTTAGTGGCCGGAACAAAATACCGTGGGCAATTTGAAGAACGGATGAAGGCCATCATGAACGAATTGGAGAAAAATCGTGATGTGATCCTTTTCATTGACGAATTACACACCATTGTGGGGGCGGGTGGTGCCAGTGGATCTCTTGACGCCAGCAATATATTCAAACCTGCTTTAGCCAGGGGCGAACTCCAATGCATTGGTGCTTCTACCTTAGATGAGTATCGCATGCATATTGAAAAAGACGGAGCCTTGGATCGTAGATTTCAGAAAGTGATCATTGATCCGCCCAGTGTGGATGAGACTATTCAGATATTAAATAATATCAAGAATAAATACGAAGATTATCACAATGTGAGCTATGATCAACAAGCTATTGATGCTTGTGTAAAACTCAGTGATCGATATATTACGGATCGTTTGTTACCAGACAAGGCCATTGACGTATTGGACGAGGTGGGCGCCAGAGTGCATTTAAAGAATATCAATGTACCTGTTTCGATCACAGAGCTGGAACAGAAAATTGAAGAGGTTAAAGTTGAAAAGAATAAAGTTGTCAAGAGCCAGAAATTTGAGGAGGCTGCCTCCCTTCGTGATACAGAGAAAAAGTTACAGGAGGAGTTGGAGCGTGCAAAAGGAGAATGGGAGGAAGAAAGTAAACATAAAAAGTTTCCAATAGGGGAGAAAGATATCGCCGAAGTAGTTAGTATGGTGACAGGTATTCCTGTCAAGCGAATGGTGCAGGCGGAGACGGAAAAGCTGCGTCGCATGGCAGATGATATGGGCGGTATGGTTATTGGCCAGGATGAGGTCATTCAAAAGGTCGTAAAGGCTATTCAGCGTAACCGAGTGGGATTGAAAAACCCAAAGAAGCCTATTGGTACTTTTATCTTCCTAGGACCTACCGGTGTTGGGAAAACCGAGCTTGCTCGGGCACTTACGAGACATCTATTCGATTCCGAGGATTCGCTGATTCGAATAGATATGAGTGAGTACATGGAAAAATTTACCGTCAGCCGGTTAATTGGGGCGCCCCCCGGTTATGTTGGCTACGAAGAAGGGGGTCAATTAACAGAAAGGGTCAGACGTAAGCCTTACAGTGTGATCCTGTTAGATGAGATTGAAAAAGCGCACCCGGATATCTATAATATTTTATTGCAGGTGTTGGATGATGGTCTCCTAACAGATGGTTTGGGACGAAAAGTTGATTTCAAGAATACCTTGATTATTATGACCTCCAATATCGGTGTAAGGCAATTAAAAGATTTTGGGGCGGGTGTTGGATTTACCACCAGTGCCAAAATGGAATCAGCGGATGAGGCAAATAAGGCTGTAATTGAAAAAGCATTAAAGAAAACATTTTCACCAGAGTTCCTAAACCGTATAGATGATGTAATTATTTTCAATAGCCTAACAAGGGAGAATATCTTCAATATTATTGATATCCTCATGAAGGGAGTGATGAAGCGGTTGACAAACCTTGGATTTAGTTTAGAGCTTACTGAAAAAGCCAAAAGCTTTTTAGCCGACAAAGGGTACGACGTTCAGTTTGGTGCAAGGCCTTTACACCGGGCTATTCAAAAGTATCTGGAAGATCCGCTGGCTGAGGAAATCCTGAATCTCAATGTCAAGGAGGGTGATGTGTTGATCGCTGATACCAATGAGGAGCAAACAAAATTATTCTTTTCCTATAAGGAAAGAGCCTCCACGCCTACCCAGGCGTCTTGATTGCCAATGCCTGATAAAAACATTATTATAGCTTTGGATGGGTGGTCCGGATGTGGCAAGAGTACATTAGCTAAAGCAATGGCAAAGGCATTGGGATATGTTTTTGTGGATAGTGGTGCCATGTATCGTGCTATCACACTTTATTTTATCCGTAATCAGGTTGATGTTGCTGACCATATTGCTGTTGAAAAGGCATTAGCTTCCATTCAACTGCAATTTATTTTCAACCCTGCAAAAGGATCCAGTGATATTTTATTGAATGGTGAAAATGTAGAAGTCCTGATCAGAGAAATGGAAGTGGCTTCTCGTGTCAGCGAAGTAGCGGCTATAGCCAGGGTGCGTCAGTTTGCTGTTCAGCAGCAACAACGGTTAGGCGAAAAAAAGGGGATCGTAATGGATGGTAGAGACATTGGTACGGTAGTGTTCCCCCAAGCGGAATTAAAAATATTCATGACGGCTGATAAAGAAATCCGTGTGCAAAGACGGCTAAAGGAGTTGAAAGAAACAAATGCAGCCATCACAGCAGATTTGATTCGCGAAAATCTTGAACAACGCGATTATCTGGATGCCAATAGAGCGGAAAGTCCCTTGCGGCAAGCAAGAGATGCCCGAGTACTTGATAATTCTACCCTAAACCCCGAGCAACAATTTACATTGGCCATGGGATGGGTTAGGGAAGTAATTGGTCAAGCACATTGAAGCGATTAATTCCTTCTTTTTATTCCAATTAATTCCACCTCAAATACAAGCATGGAACCGCCTGGTATAGACATGTAGTCATACTCTCCGTATCCAAGCTGATAAGGGATATAGAATTTGTATGTAGCGCCTATCTGCATGAGTTGAAGACCTTCGGTCCAACCTTTTATTACACCATTAAGTGGAAAGCTAATCGGGTGACCACGGTCGTAAGAATTATCAAATCCTTTCCCGTCAATATATGTACCTCTGTAGTGACAAGTTACTGTATCTGTAGCTGCTGGACTTTGGCCATCTCCGGCAGTTATGATTTCATATTGAAGTCCACTCTTGGTGGTAATTACGCCGGCTCTTTTTTTGTTCTCCGCTAAAAACTTCTCCCCGGCGTCTTTGTTTAGTTTTGATTTTTCATTTTGTAATCGTGTCATATAAGTGTTTAAAAGGGTGTTTGAACTATTATTGTCCAACAGGGTAGTGCGCCCATTCAACAAATCATTGACCGCAGCTCCAATGGGGCTTTTACAAAAACCAGCTATTGTCTTACAGCGTTTTTAGCACTTCGTTCATGCTTCTCACTGCATCGGCACTTTTATCAAATGCAGCCTGCTCTGTTTCATTCAATTGAAAGTCTATGATTTTTTCCCAACCATCTTTTCCTATTATTACCGGCACTCCCATACAAATATCATTTTGCTTGTACTCTCCTTGTAAGGAAACACAGCAAGTGAAGAGTTTCTTTTCGTCTCTGACAATTGATTCCACCAGTGCAGCAGCGGCAGCTCCCGGGGCATACCAGGCAGAAGTACCAATCAATGCTGTTAATGTAGCACCTCCTACCATCGTGTCTCTAACAATTTTATCTTGTTCTTCCTGATTTAAAAACTGCGTAACAGGAACGCTGTTCCATGTGGACATTCTAATTAATGGAATCATAGTCGTGTCTCCGTGACCACCGATAACCACCGCGTTGAGATCCGCCGGACTGCAATTCAACTGCTGACTGAGTTGATATTTAAACCGACTGCTATCGAGTATTCCGCCCATTCCTATGATCCTGTTTTTGGAAAGACCCGTTGATTGTAATGCCAGATAAGTCATGGTATCCATAGGGTTGCTCACCACAATGATGATAGCATTTGGAGAATGAGTGAGTATGTTTGAGCATACACCTTTTACGATCCCTGCATTCACTCCGATTAATTCTTCTCGGGTCATGCCGGGTTTACGCGGCAATCCAGAAGTGATCACCACCACATCGCTTCCGGCAGTTTTTGTGTAGTCGTTAGTGCTGCCTACTATACGTGTATCAAAACCCAATAAGGTTGCTGTTTGCATCATGTCCTGAGCTTTACCCTCGGCAGTACCCTCCTTTATGTCCAGTAAAACCAGCTCCTCGCAGAGTTCTTTTCTGGCAATATTATCTGCGCAGGTGGCACCCACGGCTCCTGCTCCTACAACGGTTATTTTCATAGTGAAAAATTTTCGCAAAGGTAGCAGTTTTGTGGGCAGCGAGTCTCGATGTATCTTTGCGGCCACAAAATTTTTTCATGGCAAATACAGCAGACATCAGCCGGGGACTCATCATTAAGTTAGACGGCAGCCTTTATTCGGTAGTTGAATTTGGAGAGAATAAAACGGCTCGTGCAGCGGCTAAGGTTTGGGCAAAGCTCAAGGGAATCGACAACAACCGCAGCATTGACAAAACCTGGAATTCCGGAGACACTATTTTCCCGGTACGTGTAGAGCGGAAAGCCTACCAGTTCCTATACAAAGACGATACAGCTTATAATTTCATGGACAATGAAACCTTTGAACAGGTGGCTGTTGAAGAAAAGTTGGTGGATGCCCCCCAGTTTTTAAAAGATGGACAGGAGGTGAGTGTACTTTTTAATACTGAGACAGAAACACCCATGTCGGTGGAATTGCCAGATAAAATTGTGTTGCTGGTGACCTATACCGAGCCAGGCTTGAGAGGCGACACGGCTACCCGTACTTTAAAGCCCGCCACCGTGGAAACAGGTGCAAAGGTCAATGTTCCACTTTTTGTCAATGAAGGCGAGTTAATTCGGGTTAACACTAAAACGGGTGATTATGTGGAGCGAGTGAAAGAAGTATAAAAAACTTAAAACCGATAATTGCCCGATTTTTACAAAATCGGGCTTTTTTTGCCTGTTTTTGACCAAAAAATGATAAAAAATACTCAAAAATACAAGATTTCTGGTCACTCAGTTATTACCTTAGCATCCCAATCCGAGCTCATCTAAACTAACTTAAACTTGAAAAACATGGATTTTAAACAGATTCAGGAGTTGATCAAGTTGGTCAACAAATCCAATATTGGAGAAGTTACCATTGAACAAAAAGACTTTAAAGTAACAGTCAAACAGAAAGAAGGCAAGATAACCCAGCTTGTTAATGCCGCCACACCTATGCAATCAGCCCAGGTGTATTCTCCGACTGCTGCGCCTCTACCCGCCACCACCCCAAGGGCTGAAAAGCCTAAGCCGGCTGCTACCGCTGATAATTTAATTCCGATAAAAAGTCCCATGATCGGTACTTTTTATCGGAAAGCATCTCCAGACAAACCTAATCTGGCAGAGGTAGGCACAGAGATCAATCCCGGCAGCGTAGTATGTATCATTGAAGCCATGAAGCTTTTTAACGAGATCGAAAGTGAAATAAAAGGTCGCGTAGTAAAAGTTCTTGTTGATGATGCCTCACCTGTTGAGTACGATCAACCGCTATTCTTAGTTGAACCTGCCTGAACTATTAAAACGAATTAGCCGCATTATGTTTAAGAAAATCCTCATTGCCAACAGAGGCGAAATTGCTTTGCGTATAATGCGAACGGCAAGAGAGATGGGTATCAAAACAGTTGCCGTTTATTCCACTGCTGATCGGGATAGTTTGCATGTAAGATTTGCTGATGAAGCTGTCTGTATTGGAACGCCGCAGAGTCGTGATTCTTACTTGAATATTGCCAATATCATGTCTGCAGTTGAAATTACCAATGCAGATGCCGTTCATCCCGGATATGGTTTTTTAGCTGAGAATTCTCGCTTTGCCAGAATCTGTAATGAACATGGGATTAAATTTATTGGTCCCAATCCGGAAATGATCGATGCAATGGGAGATAAGATCACAGCCAAAGAGACTATGATCAAGGCTGGAGTCCCCGTTGTACCTGGTGGTGAAGGACTTTTAAAAAGTGTTGAAGAAGCAAAAGGCTTGGCTCGAGAAATGGGTTATCCCATTATTTTGAAGGCAACAGCTGGCGGTGGAGGAAAAGGAATGCGAATAGTAGCGGAGGAATTTGAATTGGAAAAAGCTTACGATACGGCTAAGGCCGAGGCGTTATCTTCATTCAAGAATGATGGGATATACATGGAAAAATTTGTGGAGGAGCCTCGTCATATTGAAATACAGATTGCTGGCGATCAATACGGAAATGTCTGTCATCTAAGTGAACGGGATTGTTCCATACAAAGACGTCATCAAAAATTAGTGGAGGAATCTCCTTCTCCATTTATGACAACTGAATTACGCTACAAAATGGGGGAAGCTGCCAAGAAAGCTGCAGCTGCCATCAATTATGAAAGTGTGGGCACCATAGAGTTTTTGGTAGACAAGCACAGCAACTTTTATTTCATGGAAATGAACACCCGCATCCAGGTGGAACATTGTGTAACGGAAGAAGTGATCAACTATGATTTAATTAAAGAACAAATCTTAATAGCTGCGGGCCATCGTATTTCTGGTAAAGATTATTTTCCACAGATGCATGCTATAGAATGTCGTATCAATGCCGAGGATCCTTATAATGATTTTAGACCCTCTCCCGGAAAAATTACGGTTTGTCATCAACCAGGTGGTCATGGGGTACGCGTAGACAGTCATGCGTACGCAGGCTATGTTATTCCACCTTACTATGACTCCATAATCGGCAAGTTGATAACGGTAGCCCAGACCCGACAAGAAGCTATTCAAACAATGTATCGTGCATTAAGTGAGTATGTGATCGAAGGGGTAAAAACTACTATTCCCTTTCATTTACAATTAATGCGGGACAAACGATTCATTAGTGGTGATTTTAACACTAAATTTCTGGAATCGTTTAAGTTGAGATAAGCTAAAAACCTGCTACACTATCATCGCCTCTTCTATCGGCAATCACTTCCAATTTGCCGTCCTGTAAAACACGTATTAATTCTGTACGACCAATACTGTTTCTTTCCCTGGCCAATTGATAGCCCATGGTTTTCAACGACATTTTTATTTCCTCGGGAAATCCCTTTTCCGTCACGAGTTCATCAGGAAGCCATTGATGATGAAATTTCGGCTTATATACGGCATCCTCAGCAGATAAATCAAATTCCAAAAGATTAATCAGGGTCTGAAATACTTGATTGGGGATGGTAGTTCCACCCGGTGTTCCTACTACAATGTAGGGCTTTCCATTTTTAGTTACAATTGTAGGGGTCATTGAACTTAACATCCTTTTTCCAGGTTGTATAGAATTTGCCTCTCCTCCCAGTGCTCCATACATATTGGGAACGCCAGGGCGAACACTAAAGTCATCCATTTCGTCATTGATAAAAAAGCCAGCTCCGCCAATGACAGTTCTACTCCCATAAGAATTATTGAGGGTGGTGGTTACTGCCACGGCATTTCCCTGGCCATCCATTACACTCAAGTGGGTTGTTTCATCACTTTCTTTTGGAAGAGGTTTGCCTGGATGAACTTGTTTGCTATCTGTTGCTTTTTCAGGATTGTAGTCTTTCATGCGCATTTTTATGTAACCGGGCGTCACCAATTCTCTGACTGGAACAGGATAAAAGTCGGCATCTCCCATATATTCAGCGCGATCAGCATAAGCTCTTCGCATAACCTCCGTCATGAGTTGAACGGAAGCAAGTGAATGAAAGCCCATTGACTTCAAATTTTTATCCTCCACTATTTTCATCATTTGATTGAGTAATAGACCACCACTGCTTGGCATGGGCATACTCACAATGACAACATCTTTGTAAGCAAAACGATGGGGTGTTCTTGATACGGCTTTATAATTTTTTAAATCCTCCAATGAAATAATTCCATTTCCGCGCCTCATTTCTTCTACAATTAATTGGGCTGTTTCTCCTTCATAGAAGCCAGCTTTTCCTTTTTCTGTAATTCTTTTAAGCGTTGCTGCCAGTTGAGGTTGACGCAAGGTGTCCCCTTCTTTCCATCCTTGTTCTTTCAAAAAAACAGGGGCTTGTGTATTGTATTTTTTAAGATCATTCTGAATAGCATTTAATCCCCTGGCTTCTGCAGCGGTAATGCAGAATCCATTTGTGGCTAACTCAATAGCGGGATTAATCAGCTTGTCAAATGATAGTTTAGCGTAAGGGTAACTGGCAAATAATCCAGCTACAGTACCGGGAACTCCGGCCGCTAAATGCCCTAATTGACTTTTCTCCGTATTTGCTTGTCCATTACTTTCTATATATAGGTCTTTGTGAGCGGCAGCAGGTGCTTTTTCTCTGTAATCGATGGCCAGCTGCTTCCCATTGCTTAATTGGCCTACTAAAAACCCTCCACCGCCCAAATTTCCTGCATTGGGATATACCACTGCCAGCGCCAATTGCGTGGCAATAGCCGCATCAAAGGCATTCCCCCCTTGTTTGAGTATGGCTGCACCTACCAAACTGGCCAATGGATGGGCCGAGGCAACAGCTCCTTTATGGGCAATCAGTTTCTTTTCGATTTTATAGGCAAAGGGATTGATGCCTGCTTGTTGAAGAGCTTGTCCAAAACCTGCCATTCCACTTAAAACGGCAATACAGAGTACGAATTGTTTTTTCATATGTAGACAATTATAAGCTAAACTACGGAACACAAAACAAACCTTAACTTGCTAGTCTAAATTTTCTCTATGAAAAAGCATATGCTGTGGTTGTGCTTACTACAACTCTTATTTAGCAGTGTTCAGGCACAACTAAAATCTCCGTCTGATTTTTTAGGTTATCCATTGGGCAGCCGGCATACACCTCATCATTTGGTGCAGCGGTATCTGGAATATGTAGCTACACTCAAGCCCAGTCAGGTCCAGTTACGTGAATATGGTCGTACCCAGGAAGACAGGCCCCTTCTTTTGCTGGCCATTTCCTCTCCTCAAAACATGAGCAGATTGGAGGAAATAAGAAAAACAAATCTGGCACTTACCAACGGTTCTGTTTTATTTAATGACCATCAACTCAAAACATTACCTGCCATAGTTTGGTTAAGTTATAATGTGCATGGAAATGAGGCCTCCTCAACCGAGGCGGCTATGTTAACCCTGTTTGAACTGTTACGAGAAGGATCAGATTGTACACCATGGCTTACAAACACGATTGTATTGATTGATCCCTGTTTAAATCCAGATGGGAGAGATCGCTATGTAAATTGGTATCAGTCTGTGGTTGGAAAAAGTTTTAACGCAAATCCACTTTCCAGAGAGCACCAGGAACCCTGGCCTGGTGGCCGGTCCAATCATTATTACTTTGATTTGAACAGGGACTGGGCATGGCTGACACAATTAGAAAGTCAGCAGCGAATAAAACTCTATCGAAGTTGGATGCCGCATGTGCATGTGGATTTGCATGAACAAGGCTTTAATGAGCCTTATTATTTTGCACCGGCTGCGGAACCTTATCACGAAGTGATCACAACCTGGCAGCGGAGATTTCAACAGGAGATTGGTACTAACCATGCTCGTTACTTTGATCAAAATGGTTGGTTGTATTTTACTAGGGAGCGTTTTGATCTTCTCTACCCATCCTATGGGGATACCTATCCGGTCTATAATGGCTCTATTGGTATGACCTATGAGCAAGGAGGAATCAGAGCAGGATTAGGGGTTGTTAACGAAGATGGAGACACGCTTACATTATATCATCGGCTTATACATCATGTTACTACTTCGCTTAGTACAATTGAAGTAAGTGCAGGTCAACAACAGAAGCTTGTGCAGGAGTTTACTGCATTTTTCGAAAATGGCAGAAGTAAAGGAATGGGGGGATACAAATCTTTTATTATAAAAGGTGATGCTACCCGAGAAGCTTATTTGCAAAAATTATTGGCATTACTTGATGCTCATAGTATTGAATATAGCACTGGCACTAACACTGTTGCAAAAGGGTATCATTATGGTACTGCCAAAGAAGAGGCATTCTCGGTAACCGCTGCTGATATTGTAATCAATACCGCACAAACAAATGCGGCTTTAGTCCAGGTTTTATTTGAGCCTCGAACCTTGTTAGCCGATTCTGCTACCTATGATATCACAGCATGGTCTTTGCCTTATGCCTATGGACTACAAGCCTATGCCACAAAGGAAAAAATTACGCAAGGGGCAAGTTGGAAGCCTTCGCCTGTATCCAATACGTCAACAACATATGGTTATGCGCTTCCCTGGATCAGCCCCGCTGCAGCCTCTTTTGCCGCACGGCTACTGCAAGCGGGTATTAAGCTTCGTTATGCGGAGGACAGTTTTTATACCAATGGCAAAAAGTTTAATCCGGGAACAATATTGATCTTGAAAACCTCAAATGAAAGATGGGGTGATACATTTTTTGAAAAGGTTAGCACTTGGGCAAATGAGCAATCAATAAATATTGTTCCACTTTCCTCAGGGCTTGTTCAGCAAGGAGCAGATTTTGGTAGTGATAAAGTGCATCCGCTTCGTGCACCACGCGTTGCATTATTGAGTGGTGAGGGAACCTATAGTCTTAGTGTTGGAGAAGTATGGCATTTTGTTGAAAGGCAATTGAACTATCCAATTACCTTGCTAAACCTAAACTCATTTTCGGCTACTGACCTTACCGGGTTTGATGTTTTGGTATTGGCAGAAGGGCGTTATCGGTTTTTAGAAAGTAAAGAGTTGTTCGAGGAAGTTCAAAAATGGATCCAAGGGGGGGGTAGACTTATTGTGATTGGTGAAACAACCACTCAGCTGGCAAAATTAGATTTGGGATTAGTGCTTCGAAAAGAGGAAAATACAGCCGAAAAAATAACTTCACCTGCCTTATTTAAAAATAGAAACCGGGACCAAATCAGTGCTACCACAGCGGGTTCCATTTGGCGTGTTTCACTCGACGCTTCACATCCGCTGGCATTTGGTTATCCAGGATTTTATTATTCTTTAAAAACCGATGGTTCTCTATTTGAATTACTTAAAGAAGGTAAAGGTTGGAATGTTGGGCAAACACTCCAGGGAGGAGCCTTAGCCGGTTTTGTTGGCAGCCGTCTGCAGCCCATTTTAAATGGAGGACTTGTTATTGGCCAACTGTCTGTTGGTCGTGGAAGTATTAGCTTTTTTGCCGATAATATTTTATTCCGCAATTTTTGGGAAAATGGAAAGCTACTTTTTTGTAACGCTTTATTTTTTGATGCACGATGAAATGGAATAAGCTAGCACTTTTGCTATTAGTTGGACTGCAGCAGTCCTTTGCTCAACCCACTGTTTCTTCCATATACCATGGAATTCAAAAGTTGGGCGTTACCGGTTCTGTTTTATATATAGCCGCGCACCCCGATGACGAAAATACCCGGTTGATTACGTATCTCGCTAATGACCGACTGCTTCGAACAGGTTATCTCTCGTTAACCAGAGGTGATGGTGGGCAAAACTTAATAGGTCAGGAGCAGGGAATTGAGTTGGGGTTAATTCGAACGCAAGAGTTGTTGGCCGCTCGTCGAATTGATGGAGGAGAACAGTTCTTTACCCGGGCATATGACTTTGGTTATTCTAAAACACCTGGGGAAACATTCAGCATTTGGGATCGGGAAAAGATTTTGCATGATATAGTATGGGTAATTAGAACATTTAAACCAGATGTGGTCATTACTCGATTTCCTACAACCGGTGAAGGGGGGCATGGACATCACACGGCCTCTGCGATTCTTGCAGGGGAGGCTGTTAAGGCAGCCGCAGACTCTACACGCTTTTCGTCTCAACTAGCTTATACAGCGGGAATCTGGCGTGTTAAACGATTACTTTGGAATACATTCAATTTTGGAGGTAACGTTACTATCCGTGGGGATCAATTGAGGTTAGATGTAGGCGGGTATAATAGCTTGCTTGGAAAGAGTTACGGAGAAATTGCTGCGCAAAGCCGTAGTCAACACAAAAGTCAGGGATTTGGTGTTCCCATATCAAGAGGGGAAGCGTATGAATACTTTAAATTAATTGACGGCGTGCCTGCTACGAAGGATTTAATGGAAGGTATTTCTCTGGATTGGAGTAGTAGATTTGGGTATAATTTGATCCAACAACAAGTGGATAGCTTAGCAACGCATTTTAATTGGCTAAATCCAAAAGCATCACTTCCCGGCTTGCTCAATTTGTATCAGTCATTGGATGCCCTTACAGCCTCTTCCGTTGTTACGCAGAAGAAAAAAGAACTCAAAGAATTGATATTAGCAGTGAGTGGAATTTATTTAGAGGTAACGGCAACACAGGTACGTGCGGTGCAGGGTGATTCCTTACAGATTACACTTTTGGCAGTTGATCGAATTGGTTCCGCTGCTTCATTGGAAAAAGCACAAGTGCTCGATTTTAATTTAGTTAGTAATCCCCTTGTGTTAAGGCCAAACAAATCCTCAACGTTCAGTACAAAATATTTTATTCACCCCACTATTCCAGTTTCTCAACCTTACTGGTTGCAGTTACCTATGCAACAAGGATATTTTGAGGTGAATGAGCTGCGCTTAATTGGGAAGCCTGAAAATGACGCTGCACTTTCGTGTAACATTGATTTGAAATGGGGTAATCAGGTGATCAGTTTTCAGGTACCTGTTCGTCATAAATTTACTGATCCTGTAAAAGGTGAATTGCAATGGCCTTTGGAAGTGGTTCCTCCCGTTTCTGTTCAGCCTGAGGAAAACGTACAACTTGTTTCTATTGCAAATAATATGGTAAAAGGTCAGGTGCAAGTAGCTGGTTTAGTGTTGCAGGAGAATATTATCCCAACGCTTACAACTGCTAAAAAAGCCAAAGGGTTGGTGAATCCTACTCTCATCTCCTTGGTTCAAAAAGACCAACTGCAAAAATTTAATTATATCTTGAACAGCAAAGAAAAGGGGGATACCCTGTTGATGGGTGTTTTACTCAGCAACGGGAACACAGTTACAACAACTACTACTTCTATCCGCTATGATCATATTCCGCCAATTACGTATTTTAAACCTGCTACAGTTTACACGCGTAATTTTCAAATTAAGATTGGCGGGGAAAAAATCGGGTATATACCTGGGGCAGGAGATAAAATCCTTGAGGGCTTAAAACAGCTTGGGTATCTTGTAACAGTGTTAGATGAGGGTTTGTTATCATCACTTTCTTTGCAGCAATTTGATGCAATCATAACTGGCGTAAGGGCGCACAATACACTTGATTGGCTTAGCAAGTATTATGAAAAGTTGATGAAGTATATTGAAGAAGGTGGCAATTATGTGGTGCAGTATAATACTAGTAATCAAATTGGGCCTGTCAAAGCTAAGATAGGGCCATACCCCTTTGCCATTACAAGGAATAGAATAACAGATCAGGAGGCAAAAGTTGATTTTTTACTTCCTCAACACCCTGTATTCAACTTTCCAAACAAGATAACACAGGAAGATTTTGTAGGGTGGGTGCAAGAACGAAGTGTCTATCATGGGGTAGACACGGCTGGCAGACTTCAGCCCTTACTCAGCATGGCAGATCCAGATGAGAAACCGGATACGGGTTCCCTATTGACAGCACGTTATGGTAAAGGTTGGTTTACTTACACAGGACTTTCATTATTCAGGCAAATTCCTGCCGGAGTTCCTGGTGCTTACCGCTTACTAGCTAATTTGTTGGCATTGGGAGCTGTTGAAAAGTAAAGGATGCGTAACTATCAAAAACAACGGGCAGATTGGACTTTTGGTTTGGCCATCTTATTGGGGTTAGGATTAGGCATTTTCATAAAGCGTGTAAAGATTGGTTTGATTATTGGCCTGGTGTTGGGCGGGTTGATTTTATTAGCGGGTTGGTTGCGTCAAAGAAGAAAATAATAATATGAGTAAGTCATCAGATAATAAGCCACCTTTTTTTTCAAGTTGGAATACTTGGTATTGGGGCTTGATTCTTTACTTGCTAGTACTCATTTTTTTGTTTTATAGGCTCACAATGTATTTTAAATGAGTAGACTAGATTGGGGCGTACTTATTGCAACCTTGGTGGGTATTATTTTGTATGGATTATACAAAAGCAAAACCTCACGTGACCTGGATGGTTATTTTCGCTCTAATCGTAACCTGGGCTGGGGCTTAGTATTGCTCAGTATCATGGGAACCCAAGCCAGCGCTATTACTTTTTTGTCAGCGCCAGGGCAAGCATATACTGATGGGATGCGTTTCGTTCAATATTATTTTGGCTTACCCCTAGCCATGATTGTTATTGCTATATTCTTTATTCCTGTTTTTCAACGGCTACAAGTGTATACGGCATATGAGTACCTGGAAAGCCGTTTTGATGGGAAAACCCGCTCTTTGACATCATTTCTATTTTTGCTGCAGCGGGGCCTCTCCACAGGTATTAGCGTATTTGCACCCTCGCTTATTCTTTCTTCATTATTGGGGTGGAGCCTTACCTCCACCACAATAATCATGGGGGGATTATTGATCATATATACTTTGTTTGGTGGGGCAAAGGCAGTTGCTTACACACAACAATTGCAATTGGGTATCATATTTGCTGGTTTATTTTTAGCCGGATGGATGGTGGTTACCTTATTGCCTCCGGCTATAGGATTTACAGATGCATTGCGTATTGGCGGTAAGGTGGGAAAATTTTCAATACTCACTAATGGGTTGAAGGAAGGGCATTTTGATTGGAGTGATCAGTATAATATCTGGAGTGGTTTAGTTGGAGGTTTTTTTCTGGCGTTATCCTACTTTGGTACCGATCAGAGTCAAGTGGGGCGTTATTTAACTGGACGTTCAGCCAGGGAAAGTAAATTGGGTTTACTCATGAACGGGTTTGTAAAAGTTCCCATGCAATTTTTTATATTGTTGTTAGGGGTATTAGTCTTTTCATTTTACCAATTCACTAAGGCCCCTCTTTTTTTTAATCAAGTTCAACTTGTCAAAATTCAGGAGCATCCTGTATATGCCGATTCACTTCGACTGGCACAGGTAAGATTCGATGAACTAGCTACGGCCAAGCGGCGGCTATTGGATCAATACGCTGCTAATAAATCGATTGCGATAACCAATAGTAATAACCAAGATTCTATTTTAGAAGCCTATCGTGTGCTGCATATCGAATCGGAATCCATCCGGGCTCGGTTGAAATTTTGGCTTAATAAAAAAATTGATGGAGGAGACGGTAATGATACCAATTACATCTTTCTTCGATTTGTAGTAGATCATTTACCGGCTGGTTTAGTAGGGTTACTGATTGCTATAATTTTTTTAGCATCATGGGGTAGCATTGCCGCTGCAATAAATTCTCTTGCAGCAGCCACCATGATTGATTTTCACAGGCGGTTTAGTAAACATTCAATCACAGACGAATTGGCATTTCGTTGGTCACGTTGGTATACACTTCTTTGGGGAATCTTCTGTATTGTAGTAGCACTCTTTACGTATAATATTGGAAATAGTTTGATTGAAGCGGTAAACGTTTTAGGCTCACTTTTCTATGGAGTTGTACTAGGAATATTTTGCGTTGCTTTGTTTTTACCTGCAGTAAAAAATGGGACATTGGTTTTTTGGTCAGCCATTTTAGCTGAAGCTATTGTGATAGCTATTTTTTATTTGAGTAAGACGGGAATCATAAAGCTTGGCTTTCTGTGGCTTAATCCCTTGGGAGTTATTGCTGTGCTATTTTTTGCCACTGCAGGGCACCATCTATTATCCATCAATAGAAAGTTTTCAACATAAAAAAAGCCGCATTTAATGGAATGCGACTTTTTAAGTAATACTTAATGTTTATTTTAACTCAGCCAATAACTTGTCATTTAGCTTCACATAATCCATATTTTTTGCTGCTAATGCTAACTCCCTGGATTTTTTTGCTGAAGCTTTTGCCTCTGCGCTCTTTCCAAGTTTTGCCAGGCAGTTTGCTAATTGGTGGTGCACCCAATAAGCAGTGGGTGTTGCAGATGCCGCTTTTTCAAACCAGCTAAGTGCCTGGTTCAGATCCTTCCCATTATCCATAAAGTACATAGCAGCATTGAAGTAGGGTGGCTTATCGCCTTGCATAGCCGTATTAATTTGCTGCATAATGCGCGTATCGATATCTGTATCAACTGTCAGGGCAACTTTAGCCTTATCCCAGCTCAGTTCAATTTGACATTGCGAAGATTTAATATTGACTATTTGAATCGTGAAATTTTCTATCCTTGAACTACTTTTTGAAACCGGAGCGTTTACGCGAACAACATCCATTTCCTGTTTGTAAGCCGCAGGGCTAGTTACATCTGTTTGCTTGGAAATAATTAATGTCCAGGTATCCTTAGTAGGAATGCTCAAAAGCCCATACTTTCCAGGGACCAACTTGACACCTCCGACTATTACTTGATCACTGAATTGCAGGGTGGTTGCACTATTGGCTCCAGTTCTCCAAACATTCCCATAAGGTACTAAATCACCAAATATTTTTCGTCCTTTCACAGCTGGTCTGGAGTAAGAGATTTCAATATTGCCCAAACCAAAATCTTGTTTTATAGTTTGTGCGGGGCTAGGAGCGGGGGTACGCAGCTGTGCTTGGCTAGTGATAATACTGCCAATCAACAGGGCTACCATCATAATTTTTTTCATAGTAATTGCTTGTTTGAATTACAAAAGTAGTGTAATCGGTGGAATGTAATTATTGTCGGCTGCCTTTAAAGCCAGGATGAAATTCTACCAGGGTTCTTCTTAAAAAATCACGATCTAAATGCGTGTAAATCTCTGTTGTAGTTATACTGGAATGCCCCAGCATTTCCTGAACGGCCCTTAAGTCAGCCCCTCCCTCAATCAAGTGTGTAGCAAAGGAATGTCGAAAAGTATGAGGGGATACAGTTTTTTGTATACCAGCTGCTCTTGCCAAATCTCGTATGATGTAAAAGACCATGACTCTGGAAAGTGCCCCACCTCTTTTGTTCAAAAATAAAAAGTCCTCTTTCCCTTTTTGTGGAATAATTTGTTGCCGAGTGGTTTGTTTGTATAATTGAATGTAACTGACTGCATTGTCTCCAATGGGTACCAGTCTTTCTTTATCCCCTTTGCCTCTTACACGGATAAAACCCAGGTCAAGATAGAGTTTAGAAAGCTGCAGATTAACTAATTCACTAACGCGAAGCCCACAACTGTACAAGGTCTCCAACATTGCTTTGTTTCGTGTGCTTTCTGGTTTGCTTAGGTCAAGTTGAGCAATTAATTTTTCTATTTCCTCAAAACTTAATGTGTCAGGAAGTGCTCTTTTTTTTTGAGGCGCTTCCACTAAAGCAGTGGGATCTTCTTGGCAGATCTGCTCTAAAATGCAGTAACGGTAAAAGGACTTTATACCAGACAGGATCCTTGCCTGCGAGCTTGCTGAGAACCCGTTTTCATGAATCCACTGTAAGAACTTCCGCAAATGATCTGATTGTACAGTGGTGGGTGAGTCTGCCAATTGGGTGGAAGATAAAAAGCGACAGAATAGTGTCAGATCCCTCAGATAAGCGTCTACGGAATTTTCTGCAAGTGATTTTTCTAATTGCAGCCAGGCTTTAAATCCTTTTTGGTATACCTGCCACATAAGTAATTATTGCATAGTAATATTCTTCTCCTTAACTACCCACTTGTTTCCAATCTTGATTTTTGCCCATAGTTTATTTCGGGTAATTGATACACTGTCAATGTGATCATGAATAACATCGTAATCGATATCTAGTTTTTCTCCAAAAGTCATCATGGCTTTTTTGCCGTCCATTGCATCCTCCACAAAGAGATTACCCCGATCCGTATTGGCAATCAGTCCCTCCTCAATTGAAAATTTAGGATCCAGTGGGTTGAGGCCACTGCTTTTTAGGCGAAACGGGGTTGCTTTGTCATAGGGTAATTGAATCTGAAACCCACGCCCTGTTACGCAATCATTGAATAAGATCCAGGCATATTGATTGTCTTTGAACTGGACTTTGATGAAATCATTGTTGATTTTTACCGTTCTTCCTATCAGATAAGCAAAGCCAATTTTTCTTTTGGTGCCCAGGCCACTATAACTCCAGCTTAACGTGTCGGGTAGACAGTTTGCTACACTTATCTCTACATAGGGAATATCTTCATGAGTGCCAGAGAAGCGAATGTTCTCTTTGATGCAAGCTGTATCACAGAATGTAGGGGGAGGAGAACTGAACCAATTACAGGATTGAACACTGCCTACGGTTATTGCCAGGAAAGCAAAGAAAAGTGTAGTACGCATGGGTTGTGTTTTGACAAATTTAATCCCTTTGAATAACTATCTTCGCGCACCATGGCCCCCACCCATACGCCAAGGGATCTTACAGGAATTTCCAAGCATTTTGGATTGCCCTGCCACTCACACATTGGTCAGCAAGAGGATGGTGGAAATTCAGCCATAGACATCTGTAAAAAATTCTAAAAAGGGGGGCTTCCCTACACACAGCGTAATAGCTACAATGTCAAACTGTATCCAGGCATGTCCTGGATTAACTTGTAAGTAGCGATCGGCTGCCCGTTTGAGTCGTAACATTTTTTTCCAATTTACACCCAATTCAGGGCCACCATAGCTGTTAGTGGACCTTGTCTTTACTTCTATAAAATGAAGCGTATATTCATAGTTGGCTATTATATCAATTTCAAGGTGCCGGTACCGCCAGTTTCTATGTATAATGCTAAATCCCTTTTTTTTAAGCCAACTGGCAGCAAGTTCTTCACCTTTGCATCCGATTTTCAGATGGTTGCTCATGCTTTATCTTTACAGCAAGTATATTATTAATCACCTATGGGCGCTATATATTTATTGGAGGGGGTTGTGAAGAACTATGATTGGGGAGGAACTACTTTTCTTCCTCAATTACTGGGTTCGGACAATACTACTGGAAAACCCTTTGCTGAATATTGGATGGGCACTCATAAACAGGGTATGACACATGTTCTTGATCAGCATGGACAGCGTCGGTCTCTGCGTGAAATAGGAGTTGCCTTGCCCTATCTGTTAAAGGTGTTGGATGTAAGAGAAATGCTCTCCATACAGGTACACCCCACTCGGGAAGCAGCAATCAGGGAATTTGCTTTGGAAAATAAAGCTGGTATTTCGCTTGATGCTCCTCATAGAAATTACAAAGATCAAAACCACAAACCAGAATTGATGGTAGCACTTGGCCCCTTCTGGTTATTGCAGGGCTTCAAAAAAGCAGATCAGCTTAAGACAGTTTTTGAAACTACTCCTGAATTTGCTCCGCTGAGAAACCTATGGGAAAATGAGGGAAATCAGGCATTATATCAATTTGTAATGGAAATGCCGCAGCAGGAGGTAAATATAATGCTGGGCACACTTCTGGATCGATTGCAAAACGAGACTATTCATACTTCCTTTGAAAAAGATAACCCAGCCTTTTGGGCTTTGAAAGCTTCCTTGCTTTACAGGAATAATGACCATATTGATCGGGGTATATTTTCTATTTACTTCTTTAACCTGGTTTCGCTGGGAGAGGGGGAAGCTATTTTTCAGGATGCGGGTATCCCCCATGCTTACTTGGAAGGTCAGAATGTAGAGATCATGGCAAATTCAGATAATGTGTTGCGAGGGGGGTTAACTTCAAAGCATATTGATGTTGCAGCGCTACTGAAACACACAGATTGTAAGGGTATACTGCCGGAAATCCTGAACGTTCAACACGAGAATGGCAAGCCGGCATGGTTTTCTACACCCGTTGAAGATTTTAGATTAGGACAGCTTTTTATGAGAAAGAAAGAAAAGTATCAATTAAATGCTACCGGGCCATTAATGCTTCTTTCATTGAAGGGTGCTGTTGAGTTAGTCGTGGGTGGTTCCTTAGCAACATTAAAACAAGGTCAGCTGGCGGCTTACTGGGATGGGGAGGAAACCCTTTATTTGCAATCAGACCAAGACACAACACTCTTCCTGGCCACTTCTGCTATTCACAGTAGTGAATAAGTTACACACGCATTTGGTCCAATTCAGTTAATTTTGTTCGAACCCCAAAAAATATTTACATATGCCATTTTTTCAAAAGACTGCATTGTTTACGGTAGTACTTGCCTTGGTGACCACCCTATGTAAATATTTTTTTGGAGCGGATATTGCCCTGGCTGGTTTTTCACCTGTTTTGGCTATTGCCCTGTTTTCCGGTTTTGTGTTTAAGCGCAGCGAATGGGTGTTTTTCTTTTCTATTATTTCGCTTTTAGTGAGTGACATTTCAATTCAAGTGCTTTATCTCAATGACTTGTTCGCTTATCAGGGTATTTATGCAGGTCAATGGAAAAACTATCTGCTATTGTTGGGATGCACCTGCCTTGGTTTCATCTTTAAAGCGGCATCATTCCGCAACATAGGTCTTGCTGCGTTTGCTGCACCAACGATTTACTTTTCCCTATCCAATGGAATGGTTTGGTTACAGGCTACGGAGATCACTTACACAAAAGATGTTGCTGGTTTTATTACCTGCTTGACTGCTGGCTTACCTTTCTATAAGAATTCATTGCTGGCTACATTCATTTTCTTACCCGCAACCCTTTTCTTTTACAATTATCTCTCAAGTAGAAAGATTGAGTTGCGATTAATTTAGTCTGCACCTGACTCAACCTGCATTTTCCTCGTAATAATGATCTACCTCAAGATCGGCGTGAATGGCCGCTTGTGTGGCCAGTTGATCGCACCTGATATTAAATGGGTTATCTGCATGCCCTTTAATCCAGCGAAAACTGACCTCATTCTTCTGTAATAATAAATATAGCTCTTTCCATAAGTCAGGATTTTTTTTGCCTCCCTTAAAATTAGTAGCGATCCATTTTTTTAACCAACCTTCTTTTACTGCCTTCACTACATACTGACTATCAGAGTAGACCATTACTGATAATTCTTTTTTACGTAGTGCTTTTAATCCCTCGATTACCGCTAGTAATTCCATTCGATTGTTGGTGGTATACCGATATCCTTTAGAAAGTTCTTTTTCGATTCCACCATGTTTCAGAATAACGCCATAGCCACCAGGTCCTGGGTTACCCCTGGAAGAACCATCTGTATAAATAAGCACTGGTTCAGGCATGAGTTGTGGTTAAACTTGAAAGACCCCGTTTTGAAGTGAAGTGGGGAGGGGGGCATGATTGGCTGCTGCTATGCCTTCGGCCAATATAGTTCTGGTCCTTATGGGATCAATTATTTCATCCACCCAAAGCCGTGCCGCTGCATAGAGTGGATTAAGCTGTTCATGATAGTTGTGCATAATGGTAGTCAGCAGTTCTTTTTCAGTTTGTTCGTCAACTTGTTTCCCCTTTGCTTTTTGAGCGGCCATTTCAATTTGTAATAGTGTTTTTGCTGCAGTTTCTCCTCCCATTACCGCAATTTTTGCTGTTGGCCATGCCACAATTAAACGTGGATCATATGCTTTGCCGCACATGGCATAATTTCCTGCTCCGTATGAGTTTCCAATTATTACTGTAAATTTTGGTACAATCGAATTGGCAACTGCGTTAACTAATTTAGCGCCGTCTTTAATGATGCCGGCTTGTTCACTTCTGCTTCCAACCATAAATCCAGTTACGTCCTGTAAAAAAATCAGGGGAATTCCTTTTTGGTTACAGTTTAATATAAAACGAGCTGCTTTATCTGCACTATCGTTATAGATAACACCCCCCATTTGCATTTCTCCTTTACCACTTTTTACCATTTTACGCTGATTGGCCACAATGCCAACGGCCCAACCCTCAATTCGGGCATACCCGCAACATATTGATTTACCATAGGTCGGTTTGAATGGTTGATAACTGTCTGCATCAATCAAACATTGAATCAGGTCTAGCATTTCATATGGCTTCCCGTCTCTGGGAAAAAGTCCATGTAACTGTTCCAAATTTAGTTTGGGTGCTTTTGATTGAATTTTATTAAATCCTGCAGTGGGACCATCAGCTAATAGCCGGATAAGTTTTTTAATATGATCAAGGCAAGCTTCCTCTGTTGGGAAAGTTGCGTCAGCAGTACCACTGATAGCGGCATGCATTTTTGCTCCTCCCAAACTTTCGTTATCTACCTCTTCGCCAATGGCTGCTTTTACCAAATAGGAGCCTGCAAGGAATACAGAACCACTTCCTTCTACCATGAGCATTTCGTCGCTCATAACAGGAAGATAAGCTCCTCCGGCAACACAAGCACCCATCACCGCAGCAATTTGTGGGATACCTGCGGCACTCATTTTTGCATTATTTCTGAATATCCTCCCAAAATGTTCTTTATCAGCAAATATTTGATCCTGTAATGGAAGATAAACGCCTGCGCTGTCTACCAAATAGATGATTGGTAGGTGGTTCTCCAGCGCTATCTCTTGCATTCGCAAATTCTTCTTACCGGTAATAGGAAACCATGCCCCTGCTTTTACAGTTTGATCGTTGGCCACTACTACACATTGCCTGCCACTGATATAGCCGATTCCTGCCACTGTTCCACCGGCAGGGCAGCCACCATGTTCGGCATACATTCCATGCCCGGCATAAGTTCCTATTTCAACAAACGTGCAGTTTTTATCTAATAAGTATTCAAGTCTTTCTCTGGCTGTTTTCTTGTTTTTTTCGTGTTGTTTTTCAATCGCTTTTTTTCCTCCCCCCAAATGTATTTGTTCACTAATCTGCCGAAGCTGGCTGAGTAGCCCCCGCATGTGATCTTCATTTTTGTTGAATTCGAGGTCCATGGGGTTAAAGTTTAATTATTTTTTCCTTCGCCACCTTCGTATTTGGACTCAATGTCTTTCAGTACAGCAAATAACCGCTCATTTATAGGGACTTCTGTTCTTTCAAAGCCACCATAGTACGCAGGCTTAGCAGCTTGGATGTAATTGTAATAGGTTTCTTGTTGTTTTAAATCCGTAAGAATTGCATTCTTGACTTTTGTGGCAAGTTCTTTAAGACCCGCTTTGTAAGCCGCTTCCAAATAAATTAGTGAAGATTGGTTATGGCTATTGTAACGGCTGACCATCGCATAGGGGAGGGACTTCTGCGAGATGGAAGCTTCAATCTTGTTCATCACCTTCACCGCCTCTACTTTTTTACCCGCATCAGCCAAATTTCCAGCTGCTTCTGCAAAAAGTGTACGGATACTAAGCAAATGTCTCCTGTTCTCTTCATCAAAATAAACATCGTTGCGTTCTGCACCGCCAAATCTGTACTTCTCCATTAAATTTTTGTACAGCACATCCAGATTGTTATCACGTAGTGTAGATCCCCCCAGTCCATTTGAGCGCAGGGATTGATCTACTACCCAATTCATTTGCGAAAATTTTGGCACCACTGGGACTAATCGATATGCTAAGCCATCTTTACGCAGATAGGGGCCAAATCCCAATTCACCCATGGGGGAGGTAAAGTAAATGGGTCTGCGCCATTGATTGGCTGCAAGAATATTCAGGATGATCAGGTCATTTTTTAACAAGGCACGCTTGGGTAAATCAAACCCCAATGCAGGCAATATACTATCTCCCGCTTGAACTGTTCCATTTTGTAACACCGTATTTCTGTCTACGGGTACGCTTACTTTACTAACGGGGATTACATTTAGTGGTTCTCCCTTGGAATTGTCCATTTGGCTGGGGTCATCGCTGCCTACGTAATTTTTCATTAGATCATACAAATCGTAATAAGCAGTTTGATCAATACCACTAACGGGGTTGTATAAAACGTAGGTTCTTTTGTTGCCTTCAATTTTATCTGCTGACCAAATCATATCTATCGAATCTGCCTCATTGATCTTGTATCGCAGTTGGTTGATATACCAATCAATACCCAATAAGCTATTGTTTACAACACGTACGTCTGTACGAACACCCTCTACTTCTTGAGCATACCATAGGGGATAAGTGTCATTGTCTCCAAAGGAAAAAATAATGGCATTTGGAGCACAACTTTCCAGGTAGTCGCGAGCTATGTCGGGAGCTGTGGTTTTATTGCTTCGGTTGTGATCGTCCCAATTCTCTATACTCATCCACGCAGGTACAAGTGCACATAGCAATACAGTCAACCAGGCTATGGTTGAGGAATTCCTCTCTCCTTTATTCAGTTGTTGTAGGAGAAAAGGGACACCCGCTGCAAGACCTACACCCAATAGCCCCGCTGCTATTGCGTTAATCATGGCACCATCTCCATTTCCCGGGAAGCAACTCATAAAAGTAACCAAGAAGGCCAGTGATCCAGTATAAATCAAAAAATCACGGCTGGTTAGTTTTTCAATTTTCTCTTGCGCCATCACAGCAAATGCAATTACAGCCAGACCAATCCAGATTGCAAATGCATAAAAAGATCCTACATAGGCATAATCACGCTCACGAGGCTGATTACCGGGTTGGTTTAGATACAGGACCACTGCAATTCCTGTGAAGAAGAAGAGCAAAAAGCTAACAATCCAATCCTTTCTATTTCGCAGATAAAGAAAAACACATCCAATAACACCTAATAAAAAGGGAAGTAGGTAAAACTGATTATTTGCTGCGTTCTGCTGAACACTTTGCGGTAATCTTGATTGATCCCCTAATCTTGCATTGTCAAGCGGAGCAATACCTGAGATCCAGTTGCCATCTCGTTTGTTGCCTAACCCTTGGATATCATTCTGCTTTCCGGCAAAATTCCACATGAAATAACGCCAGTACATTAAACTCATTTGGTAACTAAAAAACCAATTGCTATTATCCCCGTAACTAGGAGCCTCATAGGCGTCCGACTCAGAATCCCGTCCCAGTCCAAGCCATTCTGCATAAAACTGCGCATGGTATTGTTCATCGTTGGCATCCCATATGCGAGGAAACAATTGTTTGACGTCACTGTTGTAGTTATAATCCCGCGTTCTTCCAATGGGTATATAACTGCCTTTTCCCTTGATGTATTTCATCTCACTTTCTATAAAGGGTTGGTCCTGCACCAAATCTTTGGAAGGATCTGCCGCAAAATGTGGCCCATAAATGAGAGGGGCGCTTCCGTATTGTTCACGACTCAGGTAATAAACCAAGCTAATGGGATTATCTACGTTATTCATGTCAATACCTGGGTTGGCATTAGAACGAATAAGAGCAGTGAAATACATAAAATATCCCAGCAGCATGAAAAGGTAACACCACAAGGAGAGCTTCAGCACACGGAGCGAAGATGGTTTTAAGAAATAGCCAACAACTACCGCCACACTAATTAACCCTAAAAGAGGCAGGAATTTGATCCCATCTCCTGGCACAAACACAGAGGGTAAAGCAATTAGCAGGAGAAAGGCAACAAACCAACTGATCAGTTTGAATGAGGAGAATTTTGCAGTCGTAAAGCGCAAGCCTCCTAAAGCAATTCCAATTAATGCAATAAAATAAACGGCAAATCCTGAAAAAAAAGGAACCCCTAGCGTATTTACTAAGAAAATATCAACCAGTCCGGCTGCTTTCATCGAATATTGAATAATGCCCACTTGAACAAGCCCTGTGATGACGCAGCCAATCAGAAAGGCATAAATGGCTCCCTTAGTGCTAACCGCATATCGACGATAGTAATAGATCATCACAATGGCAGGTATGGTCAATAGGCCTAATAAGTGAACACCAATGGAAAGCCCCATCATAAAAAATAGAAAAACGATCCATCGATCTGCATATATTCGTTCCGTTTGATCTAAACCAGCTCTTTGATCTGCTTGCTCCCACTTTAACATGGCCCAAAAAACCAAGGCCGTAAAGAAGGAAGAAAGTGCATATACTTCTCCTTCAACGGCGCTAAACCAGAATGAATCTGAAAACGTATAAGCAAGTGATCCTACTAGACCTGCTCCTAAAATGGTGGTGATTTGTGCGGTTGATAGATTGTCCTCAGTAGTGTTATAGAGCTTTCTTCCAAAATGTGTAATGCTCCAGAATAAAAAGAGTATGGTTGCCGCACTGGCAAGCGCGCTCAGAAAGTTTACAGCACGTGCAGCAGTAAGCGCGTCATCTCCAAATAAAATGATAAAAAAGCGACCCAATAAAACAAATAAGGGTGCGCCGGGAGGATGGGGGAGCTGCATTCCTTTTGCACTGGCAATGAATTCTCCGGTATCCCACAAACTGCCACGGGCTTCAATGGTCAATACATAGGTAGCTAATGCAATTAAGAAGACCGTCCATCCGGTCAGGTTATTGGCTTTTTTAAATGTCATGTAGGCTGGTTTTACGACCTGACAAAAATAGGGTTTAACCCGGCAAAATTGGGGGGTACGCTTTGTTAAGATTTGGGTAGATTATTGAAAGTAGATCCGAACCGTTTGATAGGCCAATTGTCCTTGCAGCCTTTTCTCCGAATAACCCTTCAAGCCAAAGAGCCCGGCAGCATTCCCTTTATTGATTGCAATCTCTAAATAACCTGCACTATTAAAGAGGGCCAGTTTTTCACCCTCTGGAACGGCTGCATAGCTCTCACTGAGTTGATCTATAGTTTCGTCCCCTCGAAACACAATCCGAAAGCCACGTCCCTTTCTGTTTTCCTCAAATTGTTTTTGTGTTATGTTGACGATCACATTTTCAAAATAGTCTATGAAAATAATCTGCCCCTCAATGAACTGCTGTTCTATGATAGGCTGTAAGTGCTTCTTTTCTTGAAAACGAATATCAGGAGTTCCCAATCGTTGAATGGATTCTCCATTATTAATTCGGTTGATAACATTACCCATCACTGCTGTTAGTTGCAGTGTTGTTTTGCTGACTGTCTCATCCAACGGAATTCCACTCACCATTGCAGGTGATTCCTCCAGGATCATACTTAATAAGCCATTATCAGCAGTTAGAAAGTAGTGTTCTTGATGAAAGGCAAGTAGCAATTGTTTGGGGGGAGTTGCAAACAGGTCAACTAAAATGAGATGAAAACTATAAGGAGGAAAGTGGCGAATGGCGCTTCTGCAAACGTAAGAGGCTTGTGTGTAATTAAATGGAGGGATGTGATGCGAAATGTCAATCAGCTGCGCATTTGGAACTATTTGCAACAGTTGTGCCTTGATGGCGCCTACTAAATAATCAGGACTGCCTATATCGGATGTAAGCGTGATAAGCGCCATAATTTTACTGAATCAGTTTACCCTCTTTGAAGAAGAATCGGTGTACCAATTTATCCGCCAAGGCCGGAAAGAAACGATTTAAAAAAACAGTTCTTTTACCGGTAAACGTAAGCACCAGGGTCCTTTTTCTTTTTGCAATGGCTTGAAGGATGTGCCCGGCACATACGCTTGCAGGCATCATCTTATCCTCGTCCATAGATGTTTCTCCTTGCGCTTCCGCATCTTTATTTAAAGCTGCTTGTCGAATGTTAGAAGTAGTAAAGCCGGGACAAACCCACATGACGTGCACTCCTTCCTCCATCATCTCTGTTCGCAATGATTCAAGCCAACCCTGCAAGGCAAACTTACTTGCTGAGTAGCCACTTCTTCCTGGTAATCCCCGATAACCAGCAATGGAAGAAACGCCTACAATCGTTCCCTTCCTTTCCATTATGGAGGAGAGCGCATAACGAGTGCAGTACACGGTGCCAAAGAAATTTATATCCATGACATTGCGAATGACCTCAACAGTTGCCTCCTTCATCAATGCTCGCATTGAAATACCAGCATTATTAATTAAAATATCTACTCCCCCAAATACAGCACAGGTCCGTTCTATAAAGAGTCTGCAATCATTTTCGCAGCTTACATCGGTGACCATGCAATAAAGTGCGCTGTTGGAATTCTCTTTTTGAAGCTGATATATTTTATCTTGGTTTCTTCCACAGGTAGATACACGAGCGCCCGCACGGAGCAGCTGCTCGACCATTGCTTTACCAATCCCATCTGTGCCGCCTGTAACGACTACTACTTTCTCTTTGAAAAAATCATTTGTTTGCATCTGTCTACAAACCTACTCTAAAATCGAAGAAAAAGAGTTGATAATTACGCCTAAAAAGTTTTGGTGTAATTGGGGTAGGGGCTTATTTTTGCACTCCCAAAATTGGTTGATCTCGTAGCTCAGTTGGTAGAGCACAACACTTTTAATGTTGGGGCCCTGGGTTCGAGTCCCAGCGGGATCACAAAAAAGGCCGTCGGTAGACTGCCTTTTCTTTCATTACGCTGGGAGTGCTTTTTGAAGGGTGTTCATGACATCCTTTTCAATCATCTTCTCTGCCAGCAAAAGCATATTGAGAAACGCTTTTGCTCCTGAAATACCATGACCAATGAGCACGGGTTTGGCTACTCCCAATATGGGCGTACCGCCGTAGTCTTCAAAATTAAAACGGTCAAAATAGGCATTCTGTATCTTTTGTTGTTTGGCAATGTCATAGATTGATTCTGCCATTTTTAGAATGATATTGCCCGTAAAACCATCGCAGACCATTACGTCAGCTTTGGATTGCAGAATATCCCTTCCCTCAATATTGCCTATGAATCGAATACTTGAATTTTCTTTCAGCAAGGGATAGGTAGCTTGGGCCAATTGGTTCCCTTTTCCTTCTTCCTCACCAACGTTGATAAGGCCTGTTGTGGGATTTTCGATTCCGAGAATTTGTTGCGCAAATATTGTCCCCATTAACGCAAATTGATTCAGCTGTTCTGGTTTACAATCTGCATTAAGACCCACGTCTAGCAAGATGCCTGTTTTGCCGTCAACTTTAGGGATAATAGTAGAAACGGTGGGACGAATAACTCCTTCAAGTGGTTTTATACTGAAGTGAGTGCCAACAAGCATGGCGCCAGTGTTACCCGCGCTCAGGAAAGCATCAATTTTATTTGCTGCTAAAAGTCCAAAACCAACTGCAATGGAGGAGTCAGTTTTCTCTTTTAATGCTTTGGTTGGGTGTTCATGCATGCCAATTATTGAAGCCGCATGTTGAATAAAGAGAGTAGTGGGATCTATGCCATGCTCCAACAATAATTTTTCAAGCACCGATTTATCGCCAATCAAACAAAGCAAGGAGGGCGAACTCGTTTTCAAATAAGCTTCAACACCTTTTATGGCTTCAAGTGGTGCAAAATCACCACCCATCATATCAATTCCAATCTTCATGCTATATTAAATGCGAAATTCCAAACCCAGTACCCGCAGGGTTCCGGTATTTGGAATTTGGTGAGCAAATAAATGCAATTAAGCTTTCAACGGTGCTTTTTCAGCAACCAACTTTCCCTTGTAATAAAGCTTTCCCTCGCTTACATGTGCGCGATGACGCAAATGCGTATCTCCTGTAGATCCGTCTTGGGAAAGGGTAACAGCAGCGGCCTTATAATGAGTTCTGCGTTTAGCACTTCTTTGCTGACTGTGTCTTCGTTTTGGATTTGGCATACATTCCTATTTTGAGCATTATGATAAATTTTTAAATTGATCCAATCCTTTCCAGATTGGTTTTTTTTCAGTTTCCGTTTCAGGTTCTTGCTTCATTTTTTTCAGTAATTCAAGTGCGGCTTTGTTGCAATGAGGGCCATCCATTTTTTCAAAGCCACAAGATTTTTGCATGGGAAGACTTAAATTAATAAAGTCGTAGATCCACTCTTCCACATTCAGATGACTTTCGCCACGGCTGATGTAAAAAACATCTGGATCTTCCTCCTGCTTGTTCATGAGTTCAGGCTCTTCCACCATCTTGACCGTAATCTTGAATTCGTCCCAAAGTTCAAGCGGTAGATTGCCATTGCAACGATCACAGGTAACCTCAAGTGTGCCTCCAATTTCGAAAGTGAGCAGAAAAAATCCTGTTTGCTTTTCAAGTAATAGACGAACATTGGCCTTGCAGTTTTTGAAGTCCTGTTCTTGAAATACTGTAAAGAACTTATCGCTGATAGGGTAAGTAAATTCATGGATTCCGGGTTTTAAACCCACAAAGGCAATATCGTACTCCCGGCGTCGACCCATTGTACTCCTTTTCAGCGTGCGCAAAACTAAGATAAATTTTTCATACTTTTAGGCAAAGAAATATTTTATAATCACTTGATTATGAATAGGATAAAGAAGGCACATGCTGTTTCTGCCAATTTCCGGTTCCTAAAGATCATTCCAAGAAATTGGGACTGGGTACTGCTTATTGTTTTGGCAATAGGAATTCGTTTGTTTGCTTCAACTCCCGCAGCTGTTGAGCTGTATTATAGCCAGGGGGTTTATCCTTTTTTCTCCGGCATATTGCGTTCCCTATTGAATTGGTTACCCCTAAGCTTAGGAGATTTGCTTTACGGACTGCTTGCTTTTGTGGGTATTGGCAAGGCAGTTACAATGATAAATAGGTTAAGTAAAGGAAATCTCCACAGGGAATATCGGTTAGCTGTCTTTCGAAAATTGTGTTTTATTGGACTAACAGTATATGTAGTGTTCAATATAAGTTGGGGATTAAACTACAATCGACTAGGCATTGGAAGTCAATTAGCCCTGCAGCCAACTGTTGTTAACAGGGCGGAGTTAGATTCCTTAGCGGTTGGCCTCTTATACCAAGCAAATCGTTATTCCATTCAAATCGACACCGCAGCAATAGTTCAATTTAAAAACAAAGCAAAACTTTTCAAATCCGCAGCAACTGAAGTTAACTACGCTTCTTTTCGATATCCCTTTTTAAAATGCAGGATAGGAGCAGTAAAACCTTCGCTGTATAGTTATTTGGGGAATTATTTTGGGATTCAGGGGTATTATAACCCATTTACCGGAGAAGGGCAGGTCAATACTACTATCCCAGTTTTTTTGCAACCTTTTGTGGCAACACATGAGATTGCGCATCAATTAGGGTATGCCAAGGAAAGCGAAGCAAACTTTGTAGGATTTTTAGTTTGCAAGGAGGCCAGTGATCCCCTTTTTAGCTATGCTGCCTACCTGAGCATGTACTTGTATGCTCAGGCCATTTTGTATCAGGTAGATTCAACACGTGCTAATCAATTGCGATCACAATGTGGTGCTCAGGTACAGTCGGATATTCAGACCTTGAACTCTTTTTACCAGCAATATCAAACTCCCATTGGGGAATTTATAATGCAGGGGTATGATTATTTTTTGCGGGCTAATGAGCAACCACAAGGCAAACACAGTTACAGTCAGGTGCTACGTTGGCTGATGGCCTGGGTTAGGAAAAATGGCTGGGAGGCGTTGTGATCTAGAAATGGTTACGCCACATCATACTTTCCACAGGTTGGTCAGGTTGATTGCTATACTTTGACTTTTTTTTCTGGTTGTAAGCGATCTCAATGGGCCCCTCAACAGGGAAATAAATCAATTGGCCTATGGGCATTCCTTTGTAAACTTTTACTGGTTGTTTTACAGCAATCTCAAGTGTCCAGTTACCAAAAAATCCAACATCACCTTTGCCTGCGGTGGCATGTATGGCAATACCCAAACGACCCGTGGACGATTTTCCCTCTAAGAACGGCACGTGTGCATGCGTCTCGGTGTATTCTTCCGTGACTCCTAAATAGAAAATATGCGGGTAGAGAACAATACCATCATCAGGAATTTCAAAGTATTCGATCCGATTATGTTTTTTCGCATCAATCTGATGCTCTTTATAGGTGGCTAAGGTTTTCCCCAAGTGAACGTCATAGGAATTGCTTCCTAAACATTCTCTATCGTAGGGCACAATCTTGATGGTGCCTTTTTCAATCTCTTCTAAAATCCGGGTGTCAGAGAGAATCATAATCGATTATTCGTTTTAATTTGCGGCAAATTAATCAGGAATCGCTCCACAATGCCCATTATTTTTCAACAACAACTTTCAGATGGGGCCAAATTGGCTTTGTGGGAGATCACAGAAGCGTTGTCCTATTTTGAACAGTATAAGGTGGAGGCTCGTTTTATTGCTCACCCTGAAGTGAAAAAGCAGCATCTGGCAGCCCGTGTGGCATTACTTTCCTTAGCTCCTCAATTTTCACTAGATAAATTGATTAATAATGCTGTCGGTAAACCCTATCTGGAGGGCAATAGTTGGCATATTTCTTTTTCACACACTGCCGATCTTGCCGCTGCCATCATCTCGCCCGTCCGCCAGGTTGGCATAGACGTAGAAAGGGTGGGGGAACGTATATTTCGTGTTTGTCATAAATTTTTAAGTGACCAGGAAATAGCATGTTTGCAGTTTGCTACTCAATTAAATCCTTTGCAAGAATCCGATACTGCTGCCAAGTGGCTAACCCTGTGTTGGTCTGCAAAAGAATCCTTGTATAAATGGAAGGGCATACCAAGAGTTGATTTTATAAAAGACTTGAGATTGGTTAAGGTTGAACCTGCCGTTTCCCAATTACTATTTGAAGTTTCCTCTTACGAAAAACCAATACGTGTAGAATATAAATGTTGGGATACCTACGTGCTTACGTGGGTGCATGGGTAATTACTCTTGGTCTGTATTTTCCGTACTATCTTCCAGTAAATTAAAATTTACATCCGCACCAGCAATCCCTTCGATCGAACCACGGATATGTGCAGTATTCAATAGCACTTTTTCCAATTGCTTTTCTCTTGATTTCCAAAGTTTCTCCATGGCCTCTCGTTCTTTTTGAATGGAAATTTTCATATTAAAAAAGCCCTCGCGAATAGCTTGCCATTGTGCCGAAAACTCTCCGCTAACCAGGTAGTCGTAGAGCAATTGCATTTTGTCGCCTTTATTTTCCTGATTGCGTGATTGTTGATGCAATTTTATCAATACGTCTCGCAGAATTTGAATGATGGGTTTTACTTCAGCAAAGGAACAGATCCATATTCCCTCGCGTTCTCCAAATTGTTGCATGTCTTTTGGGAACGCTTGTGTAACTAACACAGCTAAATCAGCTTTTTGTGCAATACGGTCTGCTTTTAATTTCTCAATCCACTCCTGAGAAAACTCTTTGGTGCGTTTACTTTCAAAAATAATTCGACCACAAGGCTGGCCAACTTTATCTCGTACGGTTTGTATACAATCAGCACCCCGAACCCCCTTTCCCACCTCTTCAATCAAATCAAAAGGGAATGTGGAGCGAATTAAATCTTCCAATAATAACTCTTGGGCTTCTCCCTGCGATTGCATGCTTCCCTGTTCCACTTTTCGTTTCATCTCTTCCGCTAATTTCTTTTGCACTTCTAGCTTTCCCTCCATCTCCTTCATTCGCAATTGAAATGCAGTTTCTTTGGCGGCAAGTCGTTGATCATCTAGTTTCCTTAATTCAAAAGCCAGTTTTTCTTTCTCTTCTTGTAACTTTTTTTGTACTTGTATTTCCAGTTCTTGCTCTTTGTCTTTTAATTCTTGTTCTTTCTTAAGAAATGCTAATTGCTGTTGTCTGGCTTCTTTTAATTTATCCTCATAGGATTTATTGGTCTCTTGCAAGTGTAATAGTTTGGTCTGATATTCCGATGCTATATTTTCCCGCATCTTTTTGGTTGTATCTTCTTCAATACGCTTTTTCTCCTCTTCTAATTTTTGCTGATACTCTTCACTTTTTTTCTTTTTCCACTCAGCGGCTTCATCCCTAACTTCTTTTTCTATTTTCTCACGGATCACCGCCTCCGGAGCAAAGAGGTGATTACATTTTGGACAAGTGATTGCTATCGACATGGGAGGTCTTTGATCAAATTTACGAGGGAACCCGCTCTTTTTTAAGCGAAGAATTGGGGTAGAAATAAAAAAGCCCCCTTCAAGCAGGGGGCATTGTGCCCCGGATCGGAGTTGAACCGATACGGCCATTGCTGGCCACAGGATTTTAAGTCCTGCGTGTCTACCAATTTCACCACCAGGGCTTTGTGGTAAAAAAAATCCCCTCTTGGCGAAGAGAGGACGTTATGGAGCGGAAGACCGGGCTCGAACCGGCCACCCCGACCTTGGCAAGGTCGTGCTCTACCAAATGAGCTACTTCCGCAGATAAAGAACTGGTTGCCTTTGGCAACGGGAGAACAAAATTAGGGGTTTGTCCGATTTTAAAAAAGCCCCATTCTTATTTGTACTTGGGAGTGTACAGCGTGCTTTCCTGTACGGGAACATCGATTTTTGCGTATCGTTTTGAGTAGAGCATAGCGGATGCTCCAAACATGAAAGCAATAAAACCTCCAACTTTTAAGTAAAAAAGAAAACCTGAGGAGGAAATCCAGTTATGCGTAAAGTCAGATTGTTGAATTTTTTCAAGTTCCTGCTGATATTCCTGTTGTGCGTCCATTTTCAAAATTGTAATGCAAAAGTAAGGTGAAAAAAATTAATAATCATGAAGGACTTCCTGTGATCTCCAAGAATGTCTGTTTCCCTTTTAAATAATAGTTCCACAGGATTGAGCCGTTGTAGCATCCTGCCAGTTTAGTGGTTTTGGGATCAGTGTTACGGTTGAGGCCATTTTTTGAAAATAATCTTTCCATTAACGCAAATTGAGATCTTGCAACCGCCCAACAATAGCCTGGATCGCCACTTAAAAGTGATTTAAAAGCAGCTAAAGTATCAAGCATAACACGTATGGGCAATACCCAGCATAATGTTCCAAGCGGAAGATTCTTGGCAAGCATCCACAAATTATTTCGATAATTCAGGTAAGTTTTTTTGGAATTCCCTTTTGGTAGCGTGCTGCCACCTACATGCCATACTACTGATTGAGGGCAGGAATAAATCTGATAGCCCCTTCGTTGCATGCGCCAACAAAGGTCAATTTCTTCTTGATGTGCAAAAAAGCTGGCATCGAACCCTTGCATTTCGTGAAATATTTTTGCTTTGATACAAAATGCAGCTCCACTAGCCCAAAAGATAGGCGCGGCAGTATCATATTGCCCCAGATCTTTTTCACAATGTTCCAAAACACGTCCACGGGCAAAAGGGTAGCCCAATTGATCGATCCAACCTCCGTTGGCGCCGGCATATTCAAATTGGTCCTTCTCTTTGAAGGAGAGCAATTTGGGTTGACATGCGGCCACAGTGGGATGCTTTTCTAATAGGCCAATCATTGGTTCAATCCATCCCGGACTTACCTCAACGTCAGAATTTAATAAGAGGAAATAGTCGGCCTCCACCTGCCGCAAAGCCGCATTATATCCTCCTGCATATCCTATGTTTTCTGGGAGAATAATTGTGTTGATTTGTGGAAACTGCTGATGCAGAAAATAAACAGATTGATCGCTGGAGCCATTATCCACAACAAGTAGCTCCAAATTGGGGTAACTGGATTTTTCTAAAAAAGGCAGAAATTGTTCTAATAAAGCCTTTCCATTCCAATTTAGAATCACAACTGCAACACGAGGGTAGGGCATGATTAAATTATGATGCAAAATTAGGGTAACCCTATTAAACCAGTTAATTTCGAAGCATGTTTCGTGCGTTGTTACATTGGAAAAATTTACTTGCCCTATTGGCCATTCTGATTGTTTCCGGTACAATCTTTTATTCGCAATACCTGGCTAAGAAAATTGCCATCCGCGAACGACAGGTTGTCGAGCAATGGGCAGAGGCTTCACAGTTTTTAATTCGAGCTCCCGTAAATGCAGAAATTCTTTTTGCCACTCGTATTCTGACTGAGAACAAGGCTGTTCCGATCATTGAAACCAACGAAAGGGACAGTATAATCAATTTTATCAACCTGGATACCGCTAAAGTTGCGGCCGACCCTACATTTTTACAAAAACGACTGCAACATTTTAAACAGGCTCACCCACCTGTAATTTGGACGGATCCTATTATTTCAGCCCGACAAAACCGCTATTACTATGGCGAATCGTTGTTGTTGAATCAAGTTCGTTACTATCCTATTGTACAGCTTTGTATTGTAGCATTGTTCATCACGCTTATTCTTATTTCACTTCGGAGCAATTATCTCTCTTTGCAAAATCAAGTATGGGCGGGTATGGCCAAGGAAACCGCACATCAGTTAGGCACTCCCGTTTCCTCGTTAGAGGGCTGGTTAGAGATGTTGCGTGATGTGCCCGGCACCGATAAGATAATTCCTGAGTTGGAAAAAGACATTCGTCGATTACAATTGGTTTCTGATAGGTTCGGAAAAATTGGAAGTAAACCACAATTGGAAAAAACGGATTTAGTGATTCAGATCCAGGAAATGGTGGACTATATGAGGAAGCGATCAGGAGCCGGTGTTCGATTTTCATTAGAAATAAAGGCAGTCCAACCCATAAACGTTTTTTTATCACCGCCCTTGATTAATTGGGTTATTGAAAACCTACTTAAAAATGCACTTGATGCGTTGAGTGGCGGGGGTACGGTATCCGTACTCATCCTGGAAAACGCAAGATTTGTTCAAATCGAAGTAACTGATACGGGGAAAGGGATTCCTAAAAATGAAATTGCTAAAGTGTTCAATCCTGGGTTTACTACCAAGAAAAGAGGATGGGGGTTGGGGCTTACGCTATCAAAACGTATTGTTGAGCAGTTTCACCATGGAAAACTTTTTGTAAAACATGCCGAGTTTGGCAAGGGAACTACTTTTGCTTTAACCCTGCCAAAATAGTTTCTTACCTTTGCTTCCCCTTTTCCAAAGGGGTGGGCCCAGGTGGCGAAATTGGTAGACGCACTACCTTGAGGTGGTAGCGCTGGAAACGGCGTGCTGGTTCGAATCCAGTCCTGGGCACTTTATTGAACTGAAGCCGATTCTTTGATGGATCGGCTTTTTTATTTTTCGATGAATCGCCCGCCAGCAAAGGGATTGCGTCAAATAAACTATTCACTCTCGGAGTTCGAACCCACAATCAGGTATCCGACAGCACAAGGTTTTGGACACTAATGGAAAAATTCATGAAGAAATGCTGGATAACCCAGCAAAGATCAATAGCAGCAGTTCCCAACCTTCTTACCGGCACACCCCTGTCCCATGCTTCCAGTTTATGTTCATAAAAGCCATCAAACCTGCCAGATAGGAAAGAACATACCAATTACAAAAAAAAATTGCCGGATGGAATGGGTTCGGTAATTTGGTCAATAATAAGCGGCCGGAAACTGTGAGATCAGATTATATTCAATTCATTTTATGCATTTACTGATTATAGGCATATTCGTAATCGGGTATGCTGCAATTGCACTTGAGCATCCTATCAAAATTAATAAAACAGCCAGCGCTCTGCTAACAGGAGTATTATGCTGGGTAGTTTATATTATGAGCAGCCCCGATGCCGGCGTTATTACAGAAAAACTAACTGATCATTTAGGAGAGATATCCGGCATATTGTTTTTCCTGTTGGGCGCAATGACCATAGTGGAGTTGGTTGATGCCCATGACGGCTTTGATGTCATTACTAGCAAGATCAAAACAAAGGATCTTCTTAAGCTGCTATGGATAATCAGTATTGTCACTTTTTTTCTTTCTGCTGTTCTTGACAATTTAACCACAACCATCGTTATGGTCTCTTTGCTGAGAAAACTGATTGGGAATAAAAAGGCAAGAATGTTTTTTGTGGGAATGGTAGTGGTGGCAGCCAATGCCGGTGGGGCATGGTCCCCGATTGGTGATGTAACCACAACCATGTTGTGGATAGGAGGACAAATCAACACTGGAAGTATCGTGGCGAACTTGATATTGCCCAGTTTGGCCTGCCTGGTTATGCCTCTTGTTTTTTTGTCTTTTTCATTGAAAGGAAAAGCAGAACCGCCTGCTATTGCAAAAAATAAAGATTCAGACAATACAACCCCTTTTGAAAGAAATTTAATTTTAACGTTGGGAATTGGCGCATTGGTGTTTGTTCCCGTTTTTAAAACCATTACACACCTGCCCCCCTATATGGGAATGTTATTCGGCCTGGGCATACTTTGGATAGTCACAGAGGTCATTCACAAAAAAAAGAATGTAACCGACAAAGATTCATTCTCTGTCGTTCACGCATTGCGTAAAGCCGATGTGCCAAGTGTATTATTTTTTCTGGGTATACTGATAGCGATCTCGGCATTGGAGTCCACACATATGTTATCCGACCTGGCGTCTGCAATGGATGAGCATATTGGGAACATAAAGATTATCACTATCGCAATAGGATTGTTGTCATCCATCATAGACAACGTTCCGTTGGTGGCTGCCGCAATGGGCATGTATGATATGAGTATCTATCCTCCCGATCATTATTTCTGGACTTTTTTGGCGTATTGTGCGGGAACAGGAGGAAGCTGTCTTATCATTGGCTCGGCGGCTGGTGTGGCTGCCATGGGCATGGAAAAAATAGATTTTATCTGGTATATGAAAAAGATCGGCTGGCTGGCATTGGTGGGATACCTTGCCGGGGCCGCGGTTTTTTTGTTACAACTTTCCCTGTTTAATTCTTAGTTCGATCAGGATGTTGTAAATTTAAATATGAAAATTTTCATCGCATCTGTTATTCTTTTGGCGATCGCCTTTGCGGGTATTGCTTTAAAAATTTTGGTGAAAAAGGATGGAAAGTTTGCTGGTACATGCAGCAGCAACAATCCTTTGCTGCAAAACGAGAGCGGTTCCTGTGGTATTTGCGGGGCAAGACCTGATGAAAAATGTAAATCCTAATTGAATTCCTTTATTAAATTTAATAATGATTCAGAAGCAAATGTTTTCGTGCTTCCTTTTTCATCATAAATAAAATAAACCTCCAGTTTTAGATCTTTATTGTCTTCTACAAATTTTTTTGCTCTTTCCAACCCCATGATCATAAAGGATGTGGCATAAGCATCGGCCGTAATGCCGTTATCAGCAATTACGGTGGCGCTTAATAAATTCTGCCGGGCAGGGTAGCCGTTTCCCGGGTCAATGATGTGAGAAAATTTTTGACCATCTTCTTCATAAAATTTTCTATAATTTCCCGAGGTGGCCATGGCTCTGTTATTCAGGCTGATTACTGCTTTTAGTTTTCTTTCTTCTAAGGCTTTTCCATCAGGCTGGTCTATGCCAACTTTCCAGGCTTCTGCATTCTTTGTGCCCTTTGCTTTTACCTCGCCGCCCAGCTCAACCAAATAGTTTTTAATTCCCTTATTTTCAAGATAGCCGGCTAAAACATCCACCGTATATCCCTGGGCGATCGCATTAAAGTCCAGCATGATTTGCGGCTTCTCCTTTATTATTTTATTTCCTTCAAGCCTTAGCATTTTGTAACCAACATACTGAAGCAGGCTGTCAATCATGCTGCTGTTAACTTTTGCTTTTTTTGCAAAACCAAATCCCCAGGCATTTACAACCGGCCCCACCGTAACATCAAAAAGCCCATTGGTTTTTTCAGAAACTTCCATTGCTTTGCTGAATACATCTATAAAATACTGGTCAACCAAAATATTGCTGTCGTTATTATTGATCTTGGAAATAAGTGAAGCGGGCAGCCAGGTTGACATTGATGAATCAATTTCAAGCAACAATGAATCAATGTTCTTTTTGTAGTTAACATTGTCAGAAGACAAATAGGATATATGATAAGTGGTGCCTTGTGCTTTTCCCTCTATTTTTAATAAGTGGTTTTTATCAGATTTACATGCTGTAAAAAAAAGAATGAACAATAAAGCCAGGGGGAAAAATTTCTCCATACCGTTACAATTAACCACCAAAATCATCAAAGGCAATATTATCCCGGGGCACACCTAGTTCATCAAGCATTTTAAAAACCGCTGCATTCATCAATGGGGGGCCGCAAAGGTAGTATTCAACCTCTTCCGGCTCGGGATGGTTTTTCAGATAGTTTTCGAATAATACGTTATGAATAAACCCGATATATCCCGTCCAATTATCTTCTGGAAGTGGTTCGGACAGCGCAATGTTATAGTTGAAATTCGGAAACTCTTTTGCAATCGCTGTAAAATGTTCTGTATAGAAAATTTCCCGAAGCGATCTGCCGCCATACCAATATGTAATTTTTCTGTTTCTTTCTTTTTTGGTGTGAAATAAATGAAACAGGTGAGAACGCAAAGGCGCCATGCCTGCTCCGCCGCCGATATAGATCATTTCTTTTTGCGTGTCTTTAATGTGGAAATCACCGAATGGCCCCGCCATGGTTACTTTGTCTCCGGGCTTTAGTGAAAAAACATAGGAAGAACAAATGCCGGGATTTACATTCATAAACCCTTCTGTTTTCCTGTTGAACGGCGGGGTGGCAAGCCGGATATTCAGCATGATGATATTTCCTTCGGCAGGATGATTAGCCATCGAATAAGCCCGGAAAACCGGTTCAGGGTTTTTCATTTTCAGCTCCCATATCTTATACTTGTCATAATCATCATGAAACTTCTTGTCAATTTTATACAACTCGTTTTTAAAATCAATTTCACAAACCGGCACATCAAGCTGAATATAACCGCCTGGTTCAAATTCCAAAAATTCTCCTTCGGGTAATTTAACAACCAGCTCTTTGATATAGGTGGCAACATTATCATTTGAAACGACTTCACATTCCCATTTCCTGATTCCCAGAACTTCTTCCGGAATGTTAATCACCATGTCCTGTTTCACTTTTACCTGGCAACCTAGCCGCCAGTGCGATTGTTGTTCCTTTCTTGTAAAATAGGGAACCTCAGTGGTCAGAATTTCTCCGCCTCCTGATAATACCTGGCATTTGCACAAAGCACAAGTACCGCCACCTCCACAGGCAGATGGTAAAAATATATTTTTATTGGAAAGAGTGGTAAGCAGGGTAGAACCCGCTTCTGTTTCCAGTACTTCTTTCCCGTTAAGCGTAATTTTAACCAGGCCCGATGGAGTAAGCTTAGATTTGGCAAAAAGAATTATATACACCAGCAACAGGTTGAATCCAAAAAATACAGCCACACCGGTAATAATCGTTGTCATATCTATCGTCAAAAAAATCATTCTGTATTCTGTTAACTATTTAAATCGCAATTCCCATAAAACTCATAAATGCAATTGCCATTAATCCTGTTATAATAAAAGTAATGCCCAGCCCTCTTAGTGGTGCCGGGATATTTGAATAGCGGATTTTTTCACGGATAGCTGATAGGGCTACGATGGCCAGGAACCAACCTACCCCCGAACCAAATCCAAAGACAGTTGCTTCACCAAGGGTCGCATATTCTCTTTCCTGCATAAATAAAGCACCGCCAAGGATAGAACAGTTTACTGCAATGAGGGGTAAGAATATGCCCAGGGTTTGATATAATGCCGGGGCATATTTTTCAACTACCATCTCTACCAGCTGAGTAATAGTGGCAATGGTGGCGATGTACATGATAAAACTTAAAAAACTTAGATCAACTGTAGCAAAGTCGGGTGATAACCAGGCAAGGGCCCCGGCTTTTAATACATAGTTTTCCAGCATATAACAAACGGGCACTGAAACGACTAATACAAATATTACAGCCACACCCAATCCTACAGCGCTTTTTACTGTTTTTGATATGGCTAAGTAAGAACACATGCCCAGGAAATAAGCAAAAATCATGTTCTCGATAAAAACAGATTTGATAAATGTATTGACGTAGTCCATAAAAAATAATTTATTTAGACTCAATTAATTTTCTGTTCCTGCTTCGTTGTATCCAAATAATAACCCCTACAATAATTAGCGCCATTGGTGGCATAATGACCAGGCTGTTATTAAAATAACCCATATCATAAACTGATTCCGGAATAATACGGGTGCCCATCAGTTCTCCGGAACCAAACAGTTCTCTTACAATCGAAACAATTATCAGTATCAACCCATAGCCCAATCCATTACCTATGCCATCTAAAAAAGAGGGCCAGGGCTTATTGGACATGGCATAAGCTTCAAGCCGGCCCATGATGATGCAGTTGGTGATGATCAATCCCACAAAAACGGAAAGTTGTTTACTTACATCAAATACAAAAGCTTTTAAAAACTGATCAACGATAATAACCATGCCGGCAACTACTGTTAACTGAACAATGATACGTACCCGGTTAGGAATACTATTTCTGATCATGGAAATAATAAGGTTTGAGCATGCACATACCACCACAACTGAAATGGCCATAACTATGGATGGTTTCATTTTAACCGTAACCGCCAGGGCGGAGCAGATACCCAATACCTGTACGGTGATCGGGTTGTTATCATTCAGCGGATCATATATCAGCTTCCTGTTCTTAGCAGAAAACAAACCCTCACCCGGTGCTTTCGTTTTTACAGGAGTTGTGACAGTGCCTGTACTCATAACATCTGATTTATAATTCAAAAAACAAAAACGCTTATTGCTTTGATTTTTTAAAATATGGAATATAATTACCCAATGTTCTTTCGAACATTTCTGTTACACCATCGCTGGTTACCGTTGCTCCCGAAACAGCATCCACACCGTGTGGATTTGATGGATCGGTTCCCCCTTTGATCACTTTTACGGAAACAAATTTTCCGGATTCATCAAAAATTTTCTTACCGGTAAATTCATCCTGAAATTTTTCTGTTTCAATTTCTGCCCCCAGCCCCGGAGTTTCGCTTTTATGCCCCAAACTTACTCCATAAACAGTGTTCATATCTCCTTCCACAGCGATATACCCCCAAATGGGCCCCCATAGCCCTTTTCCCCGAACCGGAATTATATAAAGGGATTTTCCTTCTTTGCGGCATACGAACAACGGAAAAAGCTGCTTGTCCTGGTTTCCGGTTTTTGCTTTATCCATTTCTTTTTTCAGATCTATATCAAAGGCTGTTGTACTGCCGCTTACCTCTTCCCCTTTATTGTTCAAAACAACCTGTTTGACAATATATTTTTCAAAAAGATTTTCTGCATCTTTAAATTTTGCATCAATCGAAACACTGGTTAATATATTCCTCATTTTTTCTATCCGGATATTTTTTGCCTGGTATGGAGCAAGGGCGATTGCTGTAACAGATAACATAATAGCAATGACAACCACCATGCCGGAGGAAAAAAGAAGTGTGGCTTTATTACTGTCTTTATGCATTCTTGCTGGCTTTTGCCCGTTTAAGTCTTCGTTGAATATTAGCAGCAACTACGTAGTGGTCAATCAGCGGCGCCATTACATTCATAAATAATATGGACAGCATCATCCCCTCGGGATATGCCGGGTTAAACACCCTGAACAAAATGGCGAACACCCCGACTAAAAAACCATAAATGTATTTTCCCCTCGTGGTTTGTGCTGCTGTAACCGGATCAGTTGCCATAAAAATGGCTCCAAATGCAAAGCCACCCAAAACAAGGTGGTGCAGGGGGGTGATCTGCATTAGTGTGTTCAATCCAAAAAGATTGAAAATAA